>Ga0335074_10000207_pt1:77500-91992 | contig 91992 bp, 85 predicted proteins | sample Lox_Sample_23_FD_206715 | JGI IMG/M metagenome (GOLD analysis project Ga0335074, IMG submission 206715) | Soil microbial communities from Loxahatchee National Wildlife Refuge, Florida, United States - Lox_Sample_2.3 | ecosystem: Environmental > Terrestrial > Soil > Wetlands | place... | reverse complement strand
CGCAACTAAAGGAAGCGGTGAACAAGACCACCTATACGGTGAACGATGACCTCTCGATCAAGAACATCGTTGGCTACAATCAAGTGGTCTCGACTGATCGCCTCGACGTTGACGGTAGCCCCTTTCAGATACTGCCGGTCGGAGGAAACGTAGAAGGTCTTGTCTATTCGACCGAGCAGTACTCCGAGGAGCTGCAGCTCGCCGGCACCGCAGTCGCCAAGCGCCTAAGCTACCTCGTTGGCGGCTATTACGATCGCGACAACGAAGGGCAAAATATCCCCGTGAATGTTGGCTGCGGCTCCTTCGCGTTTCCCGTGACCCCGGAAAATCCCGAGGGATGCGAGGTGCCCGGTGGTTTTCGGTATAACTTTGAGAATGATGAAGAATCGCGTGCCTTGTTCGGACAAGCCACCTACGAGCTCATCGACAATCTCAGGGCGACGGTGGGCTACCGCGAAACATGGGAAGATATCAATTTCCGTTACGTGGACGATGGCAGCGTACCTGAGGATGCCCACCAGTTGGCCGGCATTCCGTTGCCCCCGATACTCAGCGAGCGCGAACCGAGCTGGACGTTGGGGCTCGACTATCAGCTCACGCCCGAAACCTTGCTCTACATCGCACAACGGGGTGGCTTTCGCGCGGGTGGCTTTAACGGCACCAGCATCGTTCAGACGAGCACGGGTGCGACGAATATCGACTCATTCAAGCCGGAGATCGCCCGGGACCTCGAGCTCGGTATCAAGTACGCGGGACGACTGGGCGTCTTCCCCGTGCGCATCAACGCGGACGTCTACGAGGAAAGGGTGAGGGATGCGCAGCGGGTCGTCTATGCCGGTGTTGCTGCCTTCACGCTCAATGCCGACAAGACTCAAGTCGACGGGTTCGAGTTCAACGCACAGATTGACCTTGCCTCCTGGGTACAGTCAGGACTTAATTATGCCTATACCGACGCGCGTTATACGGATGGCAGCACTCATTTCACGCAGGTCGACGCCATCACGGGTGCCATCGACAACCGCACCGTTATCTTGGGACCCTATGGTGATGCACCGAGAAACACGGGCTCCCTGTATTTGCGCGTCACCCAGGAGTTGCCGAATTCCCTGGGCCAACTGGTGGTGCGCCAGGACATCTACTCGGAGAGCTACTTTTACTATACGAACTTCGCCGCGAGCATGAACGTTCCTCCTAATGGGATCGGACCGCTCGATCCCAACACCAAGATCGGTGGCCACACCCTCCTAAACGCCCGGGTGGAGTGGAATGATATTGCTGGATCAGGGGTCCACGTAGCCGCCTACGTGAGGAATATGTTGAATAAACAATATGAGGCCGGAGGTGTAGGCTATGGCGCAGTTATCGGCGTGGATTCCGTAGTTCTTGGTACCCCACGCATGGCGGCGCTTGAGGTCGGATTCACGTTCTGAGAGTCGGAGCTGGGAATTGGGCGCGGTGGCAAACCCTCAGATCATCCAATCCGCAGTACTTCTCCAACTACCTCGAAACCCAGATCCAAATCCGCGCGGATCATAGGCTACAATCCTGACGGCGCCCGCTTTCCACACACTTCACATTGCCTTCGGAGCAGAGGCTGCGTCGAAGAGAGCGCGCGACTCCGCGAGTATTGTGTGCGGGCCACGCTAGGCACCTGGTGCCGCCCACGACTTCGAGTTTGCAACCAACGTGTCCTGAACTTTATCCCGGATCTGCTTGAATGCCGGGAGCAGACGCATGACATTTTCTCGCAATGACCACTCAACCATCTCCCTTGGGGCACGCTCGCTGATCACCTGCTGCAGCGCGCCGCGGACCCCGGCGAGTTCGTTAACGACCCGCTTGAGCCCTTCGAATTCCCTATACGGCATCGGCGGGTCCGTTCGAAGATGCGCCCTCAGCCCGGGCCCGGAAGGCGAAACCGGGTGAGCCGCAGGCCGCGCCGGTACGGAAGCCGCTGGCCACCATGATCACGAAGGCCTGGAGCAGGGCCCGAAGCCGCGCGGCGAACAAGTGGGAGAAGATGACGGGCGATCGGGCGCCGGAGGGCTTCAGGACCGTGCGGGTGCACGACCTGAAGCACAGCTTTGGGCGGAGGCTTCGGGCGGCAGGGGTGTCGTTTGAAGACCGACAGGACTTGCTCGGCCATAAGAGCACGCGGATCACGACGCACTACTCGGCGGCCGAGCTCGCGAACCTGATTGCCGCATCCGAGAAGGCGCTGGAGGAAATTGCCCCAAAATTCCCTCAGACCACCGGTTCTCCGGGGAGCGAAGTGCCTAAAAGCTCTATCAACATCAAGGAGTTAATTGGTGCCGGCTGAGGGACTTGAACCCCCGACCAACGGTTTACAAAACCGCTGCTCTACCACTGAGCTAAGCCGGCGCCGAAATAGCGAGCCCACGATTCTACCGGTCCAGGCGCCCTCAGAGCACGGACGGCTGGGGGGCGACTTTCAGCACCACGCAGGGCACCGCTCCGCCACCGCCAGGCTTGCATCGCGGCAGGGTAGGCTGCCGGGCCGCAGAGGATGCACGGGGCGCCGCTCGAGGGACTGGTGCTGGCCGAGCCACGGCTGGGGAATCCGGCGATTCCGCCTGTGGCGAATGCGGCGGCGGGGCGGCTGGCGATTGCGATTGGGCTGAGGAGCAAGGCTGCACGCTGATCGGCGAGTTGCCGCCGCCGTGACCCAGGTTCGAGACGTCCTGGAGCGGCACGGGCGTCGACGTATTCGGGAGCATGAGGTCGAGCCAATACACGGTGCCCGGCAGCATCCGCTGAGTCATCGCCGGCTTGAACCCCATGGCCCGCACCACCTTCGCGCGCTGCTCGGCCAGCCTGCTGTCGGTGAAAAGGCCCAGGGAGACCCGGCGGCCTCCGGCATCGGCCGGCATCGCCTCCGCATCATCGATGCCAGCCTGCTCCAGTCTGTGCAGTACCCGCATTTCCGTGGCATCGCTCCTGAACGCGTCCAGATAGACCCAGACTCGGCGGACGGCCGGGGATTCCGCAACCCGCTGCTGCGGCGTGAAGCCCTTCGCCAGAAGAACCGTGGCTGCCTTGCCCGCAGTAGCGGGATCATCAAAAGGTCCAACGGAGACGCACTGCTGCGGCGACGTCTCGAGGGACATCTTGCTGGCCAATGCCGCGCGCTTGTCCGGCGGCAATTCGCTGACCAACGTCATGCGCGGCAGGTTTGCGATGGAGCTCGGCGCGGGTGGCGGTGGCACGTCGATCCACTCCGACCATCCCAGAAAGAGCAGATTGACGAGAACCAGACCGTAGAAGATCACGCGCACGGGCGCATTGTAGACCCTGTCCAGTCCCTAAACACCGACACGCCAGGCGGCAAGTCCCTCGAGCACGAGATCCGGTACGAGGAGACTTCTGCTGCGGATCAAGGGCCGCAGTCCCGGCGCACCGCCGCCTGTCATGACGAGCCCCGGCGTCCGGCCGACCAGGGCGCGGGCTTCGCTCACTGCACGATCCACTGCCGCCGCTGCAGCATAGCGAGCCCCCTGCTCCACCGCCGCCCGTGTCGAGCGCCCGAACAGCGCGGGTCCTCGTCCCTTCCCACCCCCCTGCGCGCGCCGGCGAATGCCGCTCGTGCCATCGAGCAGGCTCGCCACCATGAGCGGCGGCGCCGGAATGATCGCCCCGCCCCAGTGCCGCCCATCGGCTCCCACCAGATCGAGCGTCATCGCGGTCCCGACAGCGACCGCGCAAACCGGCCGCCTGGCGAAACGACCATGCGCGGCGATCATCGCGAGCAGCCGATCGACACCGAGCCGCCAGGAGTCGACGTAGCCGATGGTCACCCCGCAAGCTCGCCGCCGCGTGGTCACCCGTTCCGGCTCCGGCGCCCCAGCCAGTCGCGCGCCTGCAGCCAAAGCGTTGCTCACCTCATCCGCGGCAACATTCGACACCAGGATGCGCTCGACGTCCGAGCGCGAGCCGATGACGCGGCGCGCGAAATCTCGAGCACGCCAGCCTGCATACTCCGCAGCGTGCGCCTTCCCGAGCCGGTCGCCCGCGAGCCAAGCCCACTTGATGCGACTATTGCCGATATCCACCAGCAGAGCGCTCACTCGACGGCCCTCACCGTCACATCGCCGGAGACGAATCGCCTGACACCCTGAGGCGTCTCGACGACCAGCGCCCCATGCAGGTCGATGCCGCGCGCGAGCCCGCGCGCAACACCCTCCAGCGTGTGCACGTCGATCTGACGGCCGCGCAGGGCATCGGCGCCGCGCCACTCGTCGGCGAAGGGCCGCAAGCCCTCCTTCTCGAAGACGAGCAGGCCGCGGACGATCTGGGCGATCAGGGCCGCCGCGAGCGCGTTGCGGGAAGGGCGTTCCAACCCCGCAGTAACCAGGTCGAGGGCCGACACCCCGGTTTCCCCGATTGCCTCCAGCACCTTCGCGCCGAGCGCAACGTTGAGGCCGATGCCGATGACGACGCACGCGGGTCCTGCTGATTCGGCGCGCAGCTCGATCAGGATCCCCCCGAGCTTCTTGCCGTTGACCACGAGGTCGTTCGGCCACTTGAGCCTCGCCTCCTCGAGGCCGGACTCCCGCAGAGCCCGCAGCGCGCACACTCCGATGACGAGCCCCAATGCGCCGAGGTCCTGCGGCACATCCCGAAAGGCCCAGCACAGCGACAGGCAGATGGAGCCCCCAGGGGGCGCCAGCCACGCGCGCCCGAGCCGGCCTCGCCCTGCCGTCTGATACTCCGCGAGCATGACCTCGCAGGAGCCGAACGCAGGATTGGGGCGCGCGAGCAGCACGCTGTTGGTGGAGTCGACGGTCCAGGCCGCATCGACGCTACGGACATGGGCGCGAGCCGCCTCTGGCAGAAGGGTCGCGATCTGCTTGGAGTCGAGCGCATCGCTGCCCGACCGCAGGCGATAGCCCTTGTTGCGGACGGCATGCAAAGTCGCGCCGAGCTCGCGGAGCGACTCCACCGCCTTCCAGACCGCGCCCCGACTGACGCCCAGCGTCTCGGCGAGATGCTCGCCGGAGTGAAACTCCCCATCCGCGAGCGCCGCGAACACTCTCGCGACGAGCGGCAATGCATCGCCGGGTGCGGTGTCGGTCTGCGCAGGGGCTTTCGTCATGTCGCCTCGGTCCGCACGTCAGGATCGCGACCTGCCGGCCCCGAGGAGCCACAGCCGGCGCGCCCGCGGCTCGGTGCCGGCCAACATCCTCGCGACGTTCGCGCGATGAGTGAAGGCGATGAGCACGGCGCTGAGCACGGCAAAAACAAGCATCGGCATTCTCGGCGGAACAGCGCTGGCGCCAGCGGCTACAGCGAAGGCCAGCGCCCCGAGAATCGAGGCGAGCCCGACGAAGCCAAAGAGTATGACCGCCAGCAGCCAGACCAGGAGCATCGGAGCAAGGAGCGCGGGCGCGGCGCCGAATACCGTGCCGACCAGCGTCGCTACGCCCTTGCCTCCCCGAAATCCGTACCAAAGCGGATAGATGTGCCCCAACATCACCGCGACCCCGCATACCGCAACGGCCCATACGCCCCAGTGCACGTGCGCCGGCGCGATCCCGGGAATCCGCGCCCCGGCCAGGGGCCCGGTGGCAAGCCACCCCTTGCCGATGTCGATCAACAGCACCCAGAAGGCGAACAACTTGCTCTGGGTCCGCAACGCATTGGTGGCCCCCGCGTTGCCGCTCCCCAAGCGACGGATGTCGACACCGCCGCGGAGTCTCCCCACGAGGAGGCTGCCGACGATCGAGCCCAGCAGATAGCCGAGCACCGCCTTGACGACAAGCTCGGTCACGCGGGCAGGAAGACCTCGGCCAACATGCAGCGCACACTGCCGCCGCCCAACCGCTCGATGGTCGGGATCGGCACCGCCAGTACCTCATCCGTGCACGCCGACAATCGGGCGAAAGCTTCCGCGGACAGTGCATGCCGCGCCGTTTCCGACATGACGAGCACCCGGTAATCTCCCAGCGCCTCATCCCACGTTCCGAGCTCGAGCATGTTGCCGGCGTAGCACTCGATCTCCCCATGGCCGACCTCGACGACCTCCCGCCCCGAGGCGCGCAGCCGCTCGACGATCGGCCCACGATCAGCCGCTACGATCGCCTCCGTGCCGACGATCGCCACCTTCTCGCCAACACACATGAGGACGTTGGTGTGGTAGATCGGCACCCCTGCGCGGTCGAAGGCGTTGAAGATGATCGGCTCGTAACCCAGTTCCCTCGCCCATTCCTGCACGACGGCGGCATGCGTGCGCGGAGAGATGCAGGCGTAGGCAGCCCGCTCGATGTGATCCAGCACGAGGCTCCCCGTGCCCTCGAGATATCGGCCGTTCTTCTCGTGGGAAGTCAGGTTGAGTAGCCGCGATACCTTGAAGCCGAGTCGATCGGCCACTTCGTCGACGACTTCGCCCCGGCGCTCGTGGCGGCGGTTTTCCGCCTGCATCGGGTAGAGGACGACGGTGCCGTCCTCGTGAAAGCTCACCCAGTTGTTCGGGAACACCGCATCAGGCTTGGGCGGCTCCGCGGTGTCTTCGGCGACACAGACACGCACCCCTTCGCCAATCAACGCCTCCGCGAGGCCGTCGAGCTCCTTGCGGGCAGCCGCGGCTTCTCCGGCAGCGTCCGCAGGCTGCTGGAATTTGTTGGTCGCGGCCGTCTCCGGGTTGTACCCGAAGCTGGCGGGCCGGACCATCAGCACCGCCTCGGCGCATTGCCGGCGGGAGGTCCGCCGCTCGCCGGCGGGTATTGCGGCCGGAGTATCACTGCTCATGGCCCGGGATTGTCTCACGATCGGTGATCGCCAGCCGTTTGGGGTCCTTCACGTCATGCACACGACGGGCTTTGACATCGGCGAGCAGACCCTTCAGCCAATCGCGGTCGAGGCGCCGTTGCTTGTCGATGTGTTGCAGCAGATGCTCGCCACCCGTTGAGATCTGCGGCGCGAGCTCCTTGCGGATCGGGCCGAGTTTGGCGATCAGCTCATCCAAGCGCTCGATCCGGCGGCGGAGAAGATCCTCGACGACGGCAAGGTCACTCAAGTGCAGGAAGAGCAGCGCTCCGTACAGCGTCTGCGACACCGGACCCTCTTCCTCGAATTGCCCGTGCAGTAGCTTCTGAAACTCCGCTTCTCCCCTGGGGGTGATCCTGTAAACGGTGCGCATGCCGCCACGGGTCACGCGCTCGCGCGATACGGCCGCGATCAGGCCCTCCTTGTCCAGTTGCCTGATCGCGTAGTAGAGCGTCCCCACATCAACGTCGATGAAGCATTCCACCATCGCGCTCTCCAGGCGGCGCTTGATCTCATAAGGGTGGAAGTTCCCGCGGTGCAGCACGCCGAGAATGAGCAGCCTTGCCTTCATAGTTTAATTAAACTAATATAATTGCACCAAGAAGCCGGGAGAATAAGCCATGCGACGCACGATTGTGGCGATCATCGCCGGTCTCGTGGGCTGGGCGGTCATCGTAACGGTGATCAACTGGGGGCTGCGACTGGGAGTGCCGGGTTACCGGCTGGCGGAGCACACCCTGGTATTCACGCTCGGCATGAAAATCGCGCGACTCACCATGGCGGCGGTCACGTCAGTCGCGACGGGCGTGCTGGTGCGTGCGATCGCACCGGGAAGCCGCCTCGCGCCGTGGATCGTCGGGCTGGCGGTCCTCGCGCTCTTCCTGCCGGCGCACATCCAGCTGTGGCACCGATTTCCCATCTGGTACCACCTGAGCTTCCTGCTCCCGCTCGCACCCCTGGTGGCGCTGGGAGCGTGGCTCGTCCGGCGCGCTCCGGTTCAGCTCCCCGTCAGCTCGAACTCCTGAATCGCCGGCTGCTCGCACGTCAGGTCGAGCGGCTGGCCGGTGAGGTATCGCGGGCACTGATCGAAGGGCACCGGCCGGGCGAAGAGAAATCCCTGCGCATAGGGGCAGCCGAGCTGGCGGAGCTTCTCGAGCTGCTGCCAGCCCTCGATGCCCTCCGCCACCACCTCGATGTTGAGATGCTTTGCCATGGCGACGATCGCTTCCACGATGGCGAGGTCGCTCATGTCGGTGACCAGGTCGCGCACGAAGCTGCGGTCGATCTTGAGATAGTCCACCCGCCAGCTCTTGAGGTAGGACAGGCTCGAGTAGCCGGTGCCGAAATCGTCGATGGCGATGCGCGTGCCGAGCTCACGCAGGCGCGCGATCGCGTCCTGCGATGAGTCGCCGTTGCGGCCCTCGCGGCGCTCGAACACCGCGCTCTCGGTGAGCTCGAGCTGCAGCATGCTGGCGCTCACATGGTGCGTGCGCGTCAGGCGTGCGATGGTCGCGGCGAGGTCGGAGCGTTGCAGCTGCACGGCGGAGATGTTGACCGCGATGGGAACGACGTTGGCCCCCGCCCCGCGCCAGCGCGCCGCGTCCTCGACGGCCCGTTCCAGCACGAACTCGCCGATGGGAACGATGAGCCCCGTCTCCTCCGCCACCGCGATGAAGCGGTCGGGAGGGACGAACCCCTGGGCCGGGTGGCGCCAGCGGAGCAAGGCCTCGAGCGCGACGACCCGGTGCGACTCGATATCGACGATCGGCTGATAGTGCACGTCGAGCTGCCGGGACTGCAGGGCCGCGCGCAGGCTCGACTCGATGGCAATGCGCTCCTTGAGCTTGTGCTCCATCACCGGGCTGAAGAGCTGAAAGTTGTTGCGGCCACGATCCTTCGCCTGGTACATCGCCGTGTCCGACTGCCGCAGCAGCTCGCCCATGGTCGAGCCATCGCGCGGGTACAGGCTGACGCCGATGCTGGCGGTCGTCACGAGCGTTCTGCCGTCAATCAGCACCGGGGCGGCCAACGCCTCGGTGACGCGGCTTGCAGTCTCGTTGATCTGCTCCGCGGTGGCGACGGACTTCAGCACTACGATGAATTCATCGCCGCCCATCCGGACCACGATGTCGTCGGTACGGGTGGTCGTACGGATGCGCTGCGCCACGGCCTTGAGCAGCTTGTCGCCGGTCTCATGGCCGCGGGAATCGTTGATGTGCTTGAACCGGTCGAGATCCAGGAAAAGGATCGCGAGCATGCTGCCCGTGCGCTTCGCCTCCTCGATCGCGCCGGGCAGGTGCGCCGCGAGAAAGAGGCGATTCGGCAGCCCGGTGAGCTGGTCGTGATGGGCCAGATGATCGAGATGCTGCTGCTTCTCGAGGAGCTGCGCCTCGACCCGACGCCGCATGGTGATGTCGCGCAGGGTCAGGGCATAGAGGCTGCGCTCGCCGAGATTGAGCCGGTAGCCGCTGACCTCCACCTGGAGGAAGCGCCCGCCGCGGCAGCGCTGCCCTGTCTCGATGAGCAGCCTTCCTGGCGAATCCGCGAACTGTGCGAGCAGCGCCTCGGGCGGGCCGCCATCGTCGCTGAAGATCTGCGACAACGGCATGGCCTGCAGCTCCTGCAGCGTGTAGCCGAGAGTGCTTTGCAGTGCGGGGTTGGCGTCGACGATGGCGAAGGAGCCGCCATCCACGACGAGCATGCCGAGCGGCGACTGCGAGAACGCGGCGTCGTGCACGCTGCCGATGCCGGCGTCCGAGCGCCGCCGCGGACGCCGCCAAAACAAAATCGGGGCCACGAGCAGCCCGAGCGCGAGCACCGTCGATCCCAGCGAGAAGTGGTTCACGAGCACACCGTCCCCATGCGGCGACAAGTGTGGCGGAAGCGGGAGCGTCACGTCCGGGAACAACGCACAATTTTCAGGGTGGGGCCCACAGCCTGCATCTGAATACGAACAAGTAGGAGGGGGGCTTGCATTTCCGCGCGGCGCGCCTTTCCATCCTGCGCATGCATGCGGGACCGCAGCGCGCCACCGAATCTGCTGAGCGGGACGTCGCCTCGCTCTGGGCGCTCGGGGTGGTTATCTACGGGCTGCTCCTCTGGGGACTATGGTACGCGGCGCATTCCGGCGACGTGGCACGAAGCCTGCACGGTCATCTCATCGGGCCATTCTTCTCCTTCGCGGTGATGCTTGGCGTGCTTTGGGCGTTTGGCTGGGGAGGGAGCGAGCCACTGACGCGCTGGATGTCGAATGCCGCACCGCTCGTTCGAGTACTGACGCCGGGGGTGTTCAGCACCGGCGCATACCTCCTGGTTGCCGTCCCGCTGGGCGAGCTCTCCGGCGGGTCGCTCCTGCTCTATTTCATCTTTCCTTCGGTGCTGGCCGCGGTGCTCGAGTACCTGCCGCCGGGAGCGAAGCTCGGCTGGCAGGACGTGGTCGTGCTGGCTGCACTGGGCTGCGCCGTCGAGTATGGATGGCTGCAGCGGCGCGTGCCTCTGCCTGGCCTGGGCAACTTTGCGAAACTCCTGCTGGCCGACGTGACGCTCTACCTCTACATCATCCAGCGTCGTTTGCCCGGCATGGGCTTCGACCTGAGATTGCGCCTGCGGGACCTCCTGATCGGCGTGCGAGAGTGGGCGCTGTTTGCGCCGATCGGCATCGGGCTCGGCCTTGCACTCGGCTTCCTGCGCCTCCACGACCGGCTGCCTGCGGCCGGCACCTTCGCCGTCATAGTGCTGGGGACGTTCATTTTCGTGGCGGTACCGGAGGAGCTTTTCTTCCGCAGCGTGCTGCAGAATCTGTTGGAGACCCGCCTGCCGCGCCGCCCGGCGCTCGCGCTGGCCTCGGTCATCTTCGGGCTCTCCCACTACATACATGGAGCGGTCTTCAACTGGCGCTACGTGATCCTCGCCGCGATTGCGGGCTGCTTCTACGGTCGGGCCTGGCGGAGCGACAGACGCCTGGCCGCCTCGGCTGTCAGTCACACGCTGGTCGACTCGGTTTGGGTTACGTGGTTCCTCGCCCATTGAGGCCGCTTCCGGTGCTGCATGAACACGTTCGCCCGGCTGATTCCAAAGCCGCCGGCCAGACGTTGTGGCTGCAGCTCCTGACGGTGTACGCGTCACTCGAGGGGGCTTTGTGGACAGTGGGCGCCGCGCAGACTGCCTTCTCAGGGTTGACCGTGGCGCTCGTCGTCGCCTGGTCGTTGTCCGAACCGTGTTTCTGGCCCGACTTGGGCCTCGATCCACGCTCGATCCGGCGCGGCTGGTGGATCGTGCCGATTGCTGGTGCGATCGCAGGGCTCATCCTGCTGGCAGCATGGCGGTGGCACACATTGCGGCTCCCTACCGGCAGGCTCCCGGTCTATGTGAGAGTGCTGCTCTATGTCATCTGGGCACTGATGCAGCAGCGTGATCCGCGATATGCGTGTTGGCATTGACTACGTTTGTCACCCCTCCAAGTACGGTGCCGACCTGCAGACGGTTCATGGGACGACCGCGCTGGTTCATGGGATGTCCTCGATGGCCGAAACTCGCTATAAATCGTTAAGTCAGGTAGATTGAAAGGGGTCCCTATCGTTCGCGGCTTGAAAACGAGGAGAAACTCCCGTGAGCTCGACACCTCAGGCGATGCGTCATTTCTTTCTCAAGCTCGGCGCCGTCGGCATTACAGCGCTGTTACTGTCAGGGCAAGGCGCGCCAGCACAGGCGGCAACTTCGCCGGCGGTGAACCAGGCGCTCGAAGCCGCCGTCCACGGATCCTGGCGCACGCCGAAGAACGTACAGCGTGACAAGTACCGTCATCCCGTTCAGACGCTCGAGTTCTTCGGGATTCGCCCGGACATGCGTGTGGTCGAGGTTCTCCCGGGCGGTGGCTGGTACACCGAGATCCTGGCGCCCTTCCTGCGGGATCACGGTCAGCTGTTCGAGGCCGAGGCTCCTCTTGCCGGTACGACGGGCTTCGCGCACGAGAGCGCCGAGCGCTACCGCGCCAAGCTCGCCGCCAACCCCGCGGTTTACGGCAAGGTGCAGCTCGAGCCGTTCGTGCTGCCGGATTACATGTATCTGGGTGCGCCCAACTCAGCGGATCTGGTGGTCACCTTCCGCAACATGCACGACATGATGTTCGAGAACATCCACGGCATGCCGACCGATCAGATCCTGCAGGACTTCCTCCGCAGCGCCTATCAGGTGCTCAAGCCGGGCGGCGTCCTCGGCATAGAGGCCCACCGCTGCAACCCCGACATGCCGCTCGAGCAGTGCTTCAAGCTCTCGCGCGTGCCCCAGCCCTATCTCATTCGGGAAGCCGAGATGGCCGGCTTCAGACTGGCGGGCACTTCGGAAATCAACGCCAATCCCAGGGATCCGCGCACCGCGGACGTGTTCTTCTTTCCGCCGGACCTCTCGCCCGACAGTGGCAACACGGCTCACTATGCGAGCCTCGGCGAGGCCGACAACATGGAGTTGAGACTCGTCAAGCCGACGACCTGACTTTCGGAAGGGCCCAATGAGCAAAACCCCCGGAACCTCGCGGTTCCGGGGGTTTTCCCGTTAGGACCCTGGCAGTGACCTACTCTGGCATGCCTGAAAGGCACACTACCATCGGCGCAGAGCGTTTTCACTTCCGAGTTCGGAATGGGATCGGGTGGTTCCCGCTCGCTATTGCCGCCAGGGAAACTGTTTGAGGTTCGAGGGGCCGGTGTTGCCACCGGCCCCGCGCGCCTCCAATTCGGCTCGTTTCGTTTCTAACGCCTGTCGCGTTCAACAAACAATGGATCGCTCCATTACATCATCCTCTCGCGGACAGACCGCTTGAGGTTATATGGTCAAGCCTCACGGGCAATTAGTACTGGTTAGCTGAAGCCATTACTGGCCGTACACACCCAGCCTATCAACCAAGTAGTCTTCTTGGGCCCTTCAGGGGAGTCGAGCTCCCAGGGAGATCTAATCTTGAGGGGGGCTTCCCGCTTAGATGCTTTCAGCGGTTATCCCGTCCGCACATAGCTACCCGGCAGTGCCACTGGCGTGACAACCGGAACACCAGAGGTGCGTCCATCCCGGTCCTCTCGTACTAAGGACAGCTCACTCTCAAATCTCCAACGGCTACGGAAGATAGGGACCAAACTGTCTCACGACGTTTTGAACCCAGCTCGCGTACCACTTTAATCGGCGAACAGCCGAACCCTTGGGACCTGCTACAGCCCCAGGATGTGATGAGCCGACATCGAGGTGCCAAACTCCTCCGTCGATGTGGACTCTTGGGAGGAATAAGCCTGTTATCCCCGGAGTACCTTTTATCCGTTGAGCGATGGCCCTTCCATACAGAACCACCGGATCACTATGACCTGCTTTCGCACCTGCTCGACTTGTCAGTCTCGCAGTCAAGCACCCTTATGCCATTGCACTCTGAAGCGCGATGACCGACCGCGCTGAGGGTACCTTTGCACTCCTCCGTTACTCTTTGGGAGGAGACCGCCCCAGTCAAACTACCCACCATACAGTGTCCCCGACCCGGATTACGGATCTAGGTTAGAACTTCGACATTATCAGGGTGGTATTTCAACGTTGCCTCCACGCGAGCTAGCGCCCACGCTTCAAAGGCTCCCACCTATCCTACACAGACAAGGTCAAAGTTCAGTGTAAAGCTGTAGTAAAGGTTCACGGGGTCTTTCCGTCTTTCCGCAGCTACGCCGCATCTTCACAGCGATTTCAACTTCACTGAGTCTCGGGTCGAGACAGTGGGGCCAGCGTTACGCCTTTCGTGCAGGTCGGAACTTACCCGACAAGGAATTTCGCTACCTTAGGACCGTTATAGTTACGGCCGCCGTTTACCGGGGCTTCGATCAGCAGCTTCGCCTTGCGGCTAACCGCATCAATTAACCTTCCGGCACCGGGCAGGCGTCAGACCCTATACATCCACTTTCGTGTTAGCAGAGTCCTGTGTTTTTGGTAAACAGTCGCAGCCCCCGATTACCTGTGACCGAAGCGTGCTTAGGGAGCAAGTCCCCTCACTCACTTCGGCATACCTTCTCCCGAAGTTACGGTATCAACTTGCAGAGTTCCTTAACCCGAGTTCTCTCAAGCGCCTTAGGAGATTATCTCCTCACCCACCAGTGTCGGTTTACGGTACGGTCAACTCCAACCTGAAGCTTAGAGGCTTTTCCCGGGAGCGTGGCATACGTCACTTCGGGGACCGAAGTCCCCTCGCACTCAGTTCTCGGGGATAACGACCCTCCGGATTTGCCGGGAGGATCCCCCTACCACCTTGGACGGCACTGCTGCCGCCGACTTAGCCTTCTCCGTCACCCCATCGCAGTTGGAATCGGTGCAGGAATGTTAACCTGCTTTCCATCGACTACACCTTTCGGTCTCGCCTTAGGAACCGACTCACCCTCAGCCGATTAACGTGGCTCAGGAAACCTTGGGTTTTCGGCGAGCGGGTTTTTCACCCGCTTTAACGTTACTCATGTCAGCATTCGCACTTCTCATACCTCCAGCATGCCTCGCAGCACACCTTCGCAGGCTTAGAGAACGCTCCCCTACCGCGTAACGATCCGAAGACCGCCACACCCATAGCTTCGGTGCTCGGCTTAGCCCCGTTAAATCTTCCGCGCGAGCCGACTAGACCAGTGAGCTATTACGCTTTCTTTAAAGGATGGCTGCTTCTAAGCCAACCTCCTGGCTGTCTATGCCTTCTCACATCGTTTACC
>Ga0335074_10000207_pt1:0-72500 | contig 91992 bp, 85 predicted proteins | sample Lox_Sample_23_FD_206715 | JGI IMG/M metagenome (GOLD analysis project Ga0335074, IMG submission 206715) | Soil microbial communities from Loxahatchee National Wildlife Refuge, Florida, United States - Lox_Sample_2.3 | ecosystem: Environmental > Terrestrial > Soil > Wetlands | place... | reverse complement strand
TCGGCGAGCTGGTCGTCGAAGTTCATGATTTCCTGTGTTCCGGTGGTCGGGCCAAATGTCGGTCAAGTGTAGACGAACGGCCTCCGCGCCCGTGCGTGCATAAGCCTGCGTAGTCTGCTGTACTTGGGCCGTGGACGCACCCGATCTCAAATCTTCCGGCCTCTACTTCAACCGCGAGCTTTCCTTCCTGGAGTTCAACCGCCGGGTGCTCGCCCAGGCGTTCGACCAGTCGGTGCCGCTATTGGAGCGCTTGCGATTCCTCTGCATCTCCTCGAGCAACCTCGACGAGTTCTTCGAGATCCGGGTGTCGGGCCTGAAGCAGCTCCTCGAGCTCGGCTCCGCCCAATCCACCGCCGACGGCATGAGCTTCGAGCAGCAGCTCGCCGCCATCCACGAGCGCTCGGCCGTGCTGGTGGCCGAACAGTACCGCTGTTTGAACGAGGTGCTGCTGCCCGCGCTCGCGGCGCGCGACATCCTCCTTCTCGGCAGCGAGGAGTGGACGCCGGAGGCGCACAAATGGCTCGAGCGCTACTTCGAGCTCGAGGTCGAGCCGGTATTGAGCCCGCTCGGCCTGGATCCGGCGCGGCCGTTTCCCCGCATCCAGAACAAGAGCCTCAACTTCATCGTGCGCCTGGAGGGCAAGGATGCGTTCGGCCGCGACAGCGAGCTCGCCATCGTGCAGGCGCCCCGCTCGCTGCCGCGCGTCGTGCCGGTGCCGCTCGAGGGCTCGAAACGCACGCTCGTGCTCCTCACCGGCATCGTGCAGGCCTTCGTGCAGAAGCTCTTCAGCGGCATCGAGGTGGTCGGCTGTTACCAGTTCCGGGTCACCCGCAACAGCGATCTCTTCGTCGACGAGGAAGAGATCGATGACCTGCGCCGCGCGCTCGAAGGCGAGCTGGCGCACCGGCGCTACGGCGCCGCGGTCCGGCTCGAGACCTCCAACGACTGCCCGGCCGACATCGTGCAGTTCCTGCGGCAGCAATTCTCGCTGCATGAAGTCGACACCTACAGCGTGCCGGGCCCCGTCAATCTCAATCGGCTGACCGCCGTGTACGACCTCGTGCAGCGGCCGGACCTCAAATATCCGCTGTTCACGCCGGGCATTTCCAAGCGCCTGGTGGGCAGCAGCGATCTCTTCGCCGTCATCCGCCAGAAAGACCTGCTGCTGCACCATCCCTACCAGAGCTTCGCGCCGGTGATGGACTTCCTGCGGCAGGCGGCCAGCGATCCCAACGTGCTCGCCATCAAGCAGACGCTCTATCGCACGGGCAACGACTCGCCCATCGTGGATGCGCTGGTCGCCGCGGCAAACGCCGGCAAGGACGTCACGGTGATCATCGAGCTACGCGCGCGGTTCGACGAGGAAGCCAACATCGAGCTGTCGAACCGCCTGCAGGAGGCCGGGGCGCACGTCATGTACGGCGTCGTCGGCTACAAGACGCATGCGAAGCTCGCGATGGTGGTCCGCCGGGAGCCGGGCGGTATCCGTCGCTACTGCCACCTCGGTACCGGCAACTATCATCCGAAGACCGCCCGCCAGTACACCGACTATGGTCTCTTCACCTGCAATGACGAAGTCGGCCAGGACGTGCACGAGCTCTTCCTGCAGCTCACCAGCCTGACGCAGACCCCGAAGCTCAACCGCCTGGTCCAGTCGCCGTTCGGCCTGCACGAGAGCTTCATCGCCAAGCTGGACCGCGAGGCCGAGCACGCGCGTGCCGGCCGGCCGGCGCGGGTAATCCTCAAGATGAACGCGCTCGTGGAGCAGCAGTCGATCGAGGCGCTCTACCGCGCCTCGCGGGCCGGCGTGAAGATCGACCTCATCGTGCGCGGACTCTGCGCCCTGCGGCCCGGGGTACCCGGCGTCTCGGAGAACATCACCGTACGCTCGATCGTCGGCCGCTTCCTCGAGCACTCGCGCGCCCTCTACTTCGAGAACGGCGGCGAGCCGGAGCTGTATTGCACCAGCGCGGACTGGATGGAGCGCAACTTCTTCCGGCGCGTGGAAGTGGCATTTCCCATCCGGCGCCCCTCGCACCGGGAACGGATTCTCGAGGATCTGACGCGCTACCTCGAAGACAACTCGCAGGCCTGGACGCTGCTTGCCGATGGCCGGTACGAGCGGCTCTCGCCGGGCCGTGAGAAGCCGAGGAACGCGCAGACCGAGCTGCTCGCCAATTACGCCGCCGGAGCGACGTCCGGCAGCGTGCCAGCCGATGGGGTGGTCAGCCCGTAGGTTTTACCGACTTCGACTGAACACTCGCAGGCGAATGCCCACCGCACGGAGGTAGTCCACTTCCTGCTGCAGGTCCGCCAAGGTGAGCGGGTGGTCGTTCAGCCAGCGCGCGGGGAAGCGCAGCTCGAGCGACTTCGATCCCGGCGTCAGCGCGATCGGCGGCAGCGCGGCAGGGCTGCGGCCGCGATGCAGCAGCACGGCCAGCCGCAGGATGATGACCAGATACACCGCGTTGCGGTCCCAGGGCGGCACCAGCTCCTCCATGCCCTCCAGCGCCAGCTTGCGGCGATGGCCGCCGACCATGCGCGCCAGCAGCCGCTGCTCTTCGCGGGAGAACCCCTGCATGTCGGCGTTCTCCAGCAGGTAGGCGCCGTGCCGGTGATAGCCGCTGTGGGAGACATCGAGGCCGATCTCGTGCAGCCTCGAGGCCCATTTCAGCGCCAGATCGGCCGGAGGATCCCCCGAGAGCTTCCAGGTATCCCGGGTCTGCTCCAGGAAATTGAGTGCGGTCGCCTCCACTCGCTCGGCCTGCGCGAAATCGACGTGATAGCGCTGCTGCATGCCGCGCACGGTGCGGTCGCGCGCGTCCTCATCCGTATAGCGGCCCACCATGTCATAGAGCAGCCCCTCGCGCATGGCGCCCTCGGCCATCCGCATTTCCTTGAGATTCAGTCCCGCGAAGACCTCCGCCAGGATGGCAACGCCGCCGGGGAAGACCGGGCGGCGGTCCTCCGTCAGCGCGGCGAGCTTCAGCTCGCGCACGTGACCTGCCTCCGTCAGGTAGGCAATGACGCGGTCGAGGCCCGCCGGCGTGATCGAGAGGGCTTGGCTGTCGAGCTCGCGGATGGCCTCGCCGATCGCCCGCACCGTGCCGGAGCTGCCTGCGGAGCGGTCCCAGCCGCGGCGCCGGAAGGCTGCCTGCACGGGCTCGAGCTCCAGGCGCGCGGCCAGACGCGCACCGGCCATCCGCTTGGCCGAGATCTTGCCGTCGCGGAAGAAGCGCTCGCTCAGGCTGACGCAGCCCATCTGCAGGCTCTCGAGGTCGAGCGGCGCGAGCCCCTCGCCAATGATGAGCTCCGTACTGCCGCCGCCGATGTCCACCACGAGGCGCTTGCCGGGCTCGCTCGGCATGGTGTGCGCCACCCCGCCGTAAATGAGCCTCGCTTCCTCCATGCCGGAGATGATCTCGATCGGGTGGCCCAGCGCCTCACGCGCGCGCTCGAGAAAAGCCTGTTTCCGGTGCGCGAGGCGCAGGGCGTTGGTCCCCACGACCCGCACGCTGTCGGCACGCATATCGCGCAGCCTTTGCCCGAAACGCTGCAGGCAGGCGAGCGCCCGGGCCGCCGCCTCCTTGTCGATCCGGCCATTCTCCGCGACGCCCGCGGCGAGGCGAACCATCTCACGCAGACGGTCGATGATGACGAGCTGGCCGTGCGTGTAGCGCGCCACGACCATGTGGAAGCTGTTGGAGCCGAGGTCTACCGCGGCGAGGACATCGGGGACGGGTCGCGCCGCGGGCTCCGCGCTGGCTTTCTGGCTATCGCGGAGGGAGGCGGCGGGGGGCACGCTGATCGCGGCGCGTCAGGCCGAGAAGGAGGAGCCGCAGCCGCAGGTGGTCGTAGCGTTGGGGTTGCGGATCACGAACTGCGCGCCGTCCAGGCCATCGCGGTAGTCGATCTCTGCGCCCATGAGGTACTGCACGCTCATGGGGTCGACCAGCAGCTTCACCCCCATGTTCTCGATGCAGGTGTCGCCGTCCTGGATCTGCTCGTCGAACTCGAAGCCGTACTGCAGCCCGGAGCAGCCGCCGCCCTGGACGAAGACGCGCAGCATCAGATTGGGATTGCCCTCGCCACGGATCAGGTCGCCGACCTTGCGGGCGGCGGCGTCGGTGAACTGCAGGGCAGGGGCTTCCAGGAGGGGTTCTACGGTGCTCATACCTTCCAGTCTAGGGGGCGGTGCCACGGGCGTCAAAAGAGCGGCATCACGCCTGCTCAGCCGCATCCTGGGCCTGCTCCAGGCGCACCAGCTTGCCCGCAATCTGGGCGCCCAGGGTCATCTCGATGATGCCGTAGTACACGCTTCCTTCCACGCGCGCGGTCGCCCCCAGGACGACCCGCCCGCGCGCCACGATGTCACCGCGGACGGCCCCATGCAGGACCAGGTCCGTGACCTCCACGGGTCCCTCTATGGAGCCGGTATCGCTGACTGACAAGGAGGACGGATTGGCGGGATCGGCCCGGACCCCCCCTGCCACCTGGCCATCGAGGTGCAGCCCACCGGCGAACTCGACGTCGCCATTGACCCGCACGGATCTCGCGATCAGCGTATCGATGCGCACCGGCTTGGAATCGCGGTTGAACATAGTCATGGCGTGAAGACCGCGCTCCAGGGGAATGTCTGCGTCAGCGGAGCGACGTCCTTGCGTGTGGAGCTGACCTCGACGGTCAGATGCTCGGGGCGAAAGCCCGGCGGCAGCGCAACGGTCTGCTCGAGGTCCTGAAAGTAGCGAAAATTGTACGGCACATCGCCGTTGCCACTGGACGCCAGCACCTGGCTCGCCAAGGTCGCTGCCTTGCCTCCGGCGTCCTGGCCATCGACCGTCAAGGTGATGTTCCCGGTAGTCATGCCGTCGGTCTTGCCGGCCCTGACCAGGGAGACGTCGACGAGGAAATGCCCTGCCGGCTTGGCGGACGAGAGGCGTACCGTGCCGACGCGCACTCCGATTGCCGGGGCTCCCTCGGCGACCACGGCGCGGTAGAAGGCCAGCTCCTCCGTCTGGCGCGCCACCTGAGCCTGCAGATCGCCGATGGTCCTGCCGACGACCTGGTCCTCGCGCGAGTGTCCGGCATCCATCGTCTGTAGCTCGATGATGCGTCCCTGGAGGGCGGTGTTGTTGCTCTGGAGATGCCTGATGGAGCTGTCGAGCCGCGCACGCTCCTGAACCGCGGAGACGATGTTGTAGCCGGCGCGGTACTGCCCGAGCTCGAAAGCCGCTACCAGCGCCATCATCACGACGACCGCGAGCGAGACCATCAGGATCAGCCGACGCATGGGCGCGTGCGCGCGAACGACGAGCTGCGGATGATGCTCCTTATCGAACAGCGTCACGGGCAATGCTCGCTCCTACGGTCGCTCGGCCGGCGCCGGCTCGCGCTGGGGGCGGCGCACGACCTCGTCCCACCAGCTCGGCAGCGGCGGCGCTCCCGCGGGGAAAGCCAGAGGCGCGAGCTCGAGCAGCGCGCGCCGATACACCCCGCGCTTGAAGTAGATGACCTCCCGCAGCGGGTCCCAGAAGCTTACCCATCGCCACTCGTCGAACTCCGGCTCCTCCGTGCGCCTGAAGTCAAATCTCACCGGCTCGCGCCGCAACCGCAACAGAAACCAGCGCTGCTTCTGCCCGATGCAGAGCGGCCTCTGATTGCGGCGCACGTAGCGCGCCGGCAGCCTGTAACGCAGCCAGCGAGCAGTGTGCCCGACGAGCTCGACGTCCGCCTGCTCGAGCCCGGTCTCCTCGTTGAGCTCGCGAAAGACCGCTGCCTCGAGACTCTCGCCGACGCGCATACCGCCCTGCGGGAACTGCCAACCCCGCCCGCCGGTACGGCGTCCGAGAAAAACCTCGCCGCTGCCGCTCATCAGCACGATGCCGACGTTGGCACGAAAGCCGTCCGAGTCGATGAGGTCTCTGACCATGCGAGGCTTTTATCAAGCGCGGCTTGTGATTGTCCAATGCGCTGGATCCGGGCATCCTGCCCGGCCCAGCGCGGGTTCGATCAAAAAGCGTGGTTTCTGACCGAACCCCGCCACCTGCGGCGGCGGGGCAGATCCATGTGCCTAGCGTGCACGAAGTGATGCTCAATTGATGCTATCGACATCTCACCGCGGACACGGTGGCGCCTGGAAGGGCCTTGCGCTGCTGCTGCTGCTCGCGGCGGCGGTATTCATCGGTTCGCTGCTCGTCGGCAGCGCCGAGCTGTCGCCGGGTCGCGTCCTGGCGGCACTGTTGGGTTCCGGCGACAGCGTCGCCCGGAGCGTGACGCTGGCCGTGCGCCTGCCGCGCACCCTGGCCGCATTAGGCGTGGGAAGTCTGCTGGCGCTCGCCGGGGTGCTGCTGCAGGCGCTGTTCCGCAATCCCCTGGCCGACCCGTTCGTGCTCGGGGTGTCCGGAGGCGCGGCAGTCGGCGCCCTGCTCGCCATGATCGGCGGCGCCACGATGTTGGCGATCCAGGGATCCGCCATGGCGGGTGCAGTGGTTGCCGTGGTCACCGTCCACCTGCTCGCCCGCAGTGGCGGCACGACCCGCCTGCTCCTGACGGGCGTCGTGCTCGCGAGCGCCTGCGGCGCGGTCGTGACAGTGCTGCTGTCGGTGGCCGATGCGTCGAGCCTCCGCGGCATGGTGTTCTGGCTGGCAGGTGACCTGGAGTGGGCGGTCAATCCGTGGGCGAGCTCGGTCACCGCCCTGTGCGCGGTCGCCTTCGCGATCCTGATGGCCCGTCCGCTCAATGTGCTCGCCGCGGGTGAGCTTCGCGCCCGCAGCGTCGGCGTGAATCTGCAGGCGTGGCGCAGCTTCGTCTTCGTCGGGTGCGCCGCGTTGACGGCGGTCGCGGTCGTCAGCGCCGGTACGGTCGGCTTCGTCGGACTCGTCACGCCGCACATCGTCCGGCTCGCGTTCCGCACGAGCGACCATCGCGTGGTCGCACCGGCATCGGCGCTGCTCGGCGGGACGCTCCTGGCCTGCGCCGACGTAGCGGCACGGACGGTGGTGGCTCCACGCCAGTTGCCCGTCGGGGCGATCATGGCCCTGGTCGGTGCGCCCCTCTTCATTGCGCTGCTGCGGCGCCGGGGCTGAGACGTTACCTGACGACGTTCTTCGAGACGGCGATGCGATTGCGCCCGGCGCTCTTGGCGCGATAGAGCGCTGCATCGGCCTCCGCGATCAGGCGGTCGGCAACTGCCTTGAAGTCGCGGGTGCTCTGGTCGGGCGCGGCCGCGGCAACGCCGATCGACAGAGTCACCTTCTCCGCAGCGTGTCCGCCGATCGACACGGCCTGGCTGCCCACGGCCTCCAACACGCGGGCGGCGACCCGTTCCCCGTCGCCAATGCCGCCTTGCGGCAGCACGATCGCGAACTCGTCGCCGCCGAAGCGGACGCCGGTATCGCTCATGCGCATTTCCGTATCGATCCGCTGCGCCACTTCCCGCAGCACGGCGTCGCCGGCCAGATGCCCGTACTGGTCGTTGATGCGCTTGAAGTGATCGACGTCGATCATCAGGCACGCGACGGGCTGCTTCGAGCGCTGGGCGCCCGCCAGCTCTTCACGCAGCCGCGCGTGCAGATACCGACGGTTGTGGAAGCCTGTCAGGAAGTCCGTCAGGCCGCTGCGCACCAGCCGTGCCCGGTTGACGGCGTTCTCGATGCAGATGGCCGACACCACCCCGAGATGGGCGAGAAAGTCGCTGGCGAGATCGCTGGTGAAACGCACCGGATCGGCGCTGAAGAAGACCAACACACCATCGAGCTGCTCCTGGCGCGTCAGCGGAATCAGCGCCAGGCTGCCGCCGCCGCTGATGCCCGGCAGCAGCAGCTCGTGGTCGGCGAGGCGCAGGGGCCCGAGCCAGGGTTTCTCCAGGTGCGCGACCTGCGGCGCCTCGGTGATCAGCGCATCGACGAAGTAGACGCCCTCGAGCTCCTCGAAGAGCATGCCGTCGCCCGAGAGCAGGTGCCGGATCTCGTGCTGCGGGTCGTTCAGGTGCAGTGTGACGGCATCGAGCTGGTACGACTGTCGCAGGCCCTGGATCAGGCGCTGCAGCAGCTGCGTCAGCGATCCGGCCCGCAACAGCTCGAGCTCCCTTTCCTGGGTCTTGCGAAACAGCGAGTCGTTGCGGCCGACCTCCTCCGTCAGCTCTTTGAGCCGCGCCCGCAGCCGCTCGTTCTCCTCTTCGAGCGCCTTCAGACCGTCTTGAGCCATGGCCAGTCCCGCCAAGCCCTCTATGCCCGGCGTTGCGCGACGCTGCGCCGGTCTTCGAGGTAGTCCCGCCCACGCTGCATCAGCGCGACGAAGACGTCGTGGTCGCGCGACAGCACGGCCGCCCGGATGCGCTCCACCGCTTGCGACAGGGCCTCCAGCGACTCCGCGCCGTAATCGTTCAGGCTCTGGATTTCGTAGTAGAGCTCCGGACTCTCCTGTGCCACCCGGCTGGCGACATCGAGTTGCGAGTCGAAGGTCGTGCTCGAGAGTTTCGCCAGCCGCGGGGCCGCCTCACCGCTCTCGGCGAGCGCGGTGAAGAAGGCGATGTTGAGCGCATGCGACAGGCCGAGCACGTAGGCGATCAGCCGGTCGTGATCGTCGAGGCTCATCACCACCTGCTCCGCCATGGTGGACGCGAAGAGCGCCTGCGCCTCGGCTAGCGCCTCGGCGTGACCCAGGTCGACGAAGATGACGTGCCGTCCGGAGAGAAGTTCGGTGTCGGGTCCGAACATCGGATGGATGGAGGTGACCCGGCAGCCGTGCGACTTGAGCGCCACGAGGCCCGCGCGCAGCGGCGATTTCAGCGACCCGACATCGAAGATCACGCCGCGAGGCCGGCGAAGGGCGAGGTCGCGCAGGATCGCGTCGGTCACACCGAGCGGCGTCGCGAGCACGATGTAGTCGTGTTTGAGATCGGTCGTGTGCCAGTCCGCGACGCAGGGTACACCGTCCGGTCCACCGTGAGGGTCCGCCACCTCGACGCCGAACCCTTGTGAGGAGAGAAACTGGACGAACCACCGGCCCATCTTGCCGCCGCCGCCCACGACGAGCGCGCGCCGGCCGGAGCCCGTGCCGCGCGCCGCGACGGTCGCCTGCTCCTGAGTCGTGAGGGAGGACCGGATGAGGAGACGCAACAGCTCCTCGGCGAGCGCCGGTGACACCCCGACTTCGACGGCCGCCGCCCGTGCACCCTCGATCACCTCGCGCTCACGCGCGAAATCGCGGGTCGGATGGCCGGTCGCCCGCTTGACGCGAGCCACCTCGCCGCTCAGCGCCTTGCGCTCGCCGACCAGCTCGAGGAGCTGGCGGTCGATCTCGCTCAGGCGGCGGCGCAGTTCCTCCAGGGTCACATCGTCCCGCGTCATAGGGGATCTTTCCGGCACCGAGAAGAGTGGGTAGCAGCCATCCTTTTATCGGCCCAGCGTGGCCACTGCAAGTGCGCTGCGACCGCGGCGGCGGGCACGTTCGTGTGCCTGTAATATGTCGACGTGACGCGACATATTGAGCTGCTCCCCGAGCCCCTGCCCCCCGAGCCCCTGGTCGTCCTCAACCGCTGGATGGCCGAAGCTTGGCAGCACCGGCATCAGCCGAACCCCAACGCGATGGTGCTGGCCACGAGCGATCCGGCCGGCCGGCCGTCGGCGCGGGTGGTGCTCTGCAAGGAGGTGGTGCCTCTGCCGGGGTACCTGGTCTTCTACACCAATTATCTGTCGCGCAAGGGCCGGCAGCTGGCGGAGAACCCGCGCGCGGCGGCAGTGATCCACTGGGATGCGCTGCATCGCCAGGTGCGGATCGAGGGCCCGGTGCTGCAGGCGCCGGGCGCGGACAGCGATGCTTACTTCGCCTCCCGCCCGTGGCCGAGCAGGGTCGGCGCCTGGGCCAGTGCGCAGAGCGAGCCGGTGGCCTCGCGCGAGGAGCTGCTCGAGTCGGTGGCGGCCGCAGCGGTGCGCTTCGGCACGCCGCTCCCGGGGCAGCCGGGAGCCGAGGGCGAGCTCGACATCGCCATCCCGAGGCCCCCGCACTGGGGCGGCTATCACCTCTGGGCGGAGTGTGTGGAGCTCTGGGTGGAAGGCGAAGCACGGGTGCATGACCGTGCGCGCTGGACGCGCAAGCTCACCGAGCTCCCGAGCGGCTATTTCGAGGCCGGACCCTGGACCGCGACCCGACTGCAGCCATAACCGGAACCGGAAGCCTTTGCTCGCTGGCCGCCCGGGATGTGGAGGTGTCGGTCGGCGCGCGACGGTTGGTCGTCGGACTGTCGCTGGAGCTCGTCCCGGGAGAGTTCGTCGCGATCCTCGGCCGTAATGGCACCGGCAAGACCCTGACGTTGCATACGCTCCTCGGGCTGAGGAAGCCACAGGCGGGAGCGGTTTATCTCGATGGCGCGGCGATGGAGGGGTTGAGCCGCAGGGCGGTGGCGCTGCGGCTGGGATTGCTCGCCCAGGACGTCGAGGAGTCGTTCGTCACGACGGTGCTGGAGGCGGTGCTCGTCGGGAGACACCCGCACCTCAAGCTCTGGCAGTGGGAGACGGCGGAAGATGAGCGCATCGCGCACGAGGCGCTGACCGCGGTGGACCTGGAGGGTTTCGCCACCCGGCGGACCGACACCCTGTCGGGCGGGGAGCTGCGGCGGGTGGCGGTGGCGGCGCTGCTGACACAGGCTCCCTCCATGTTCCTGCTGGATGAGCCGTCGAATCACCTGGATCCGGCGCATCAGGTGGGAATTTTGGGGTTGTTCAGGGACCTGTGTACGGCGGGGAGGACGGTGATCGCGACGCTGCATGATCCGACGGTGGCGGCGAGGTTTGCGGATCGGGTGGTGCTGTTGCATGGGGACGGGCGGTGGGCGGCGGGGGCGGCGCGGGAGCTGCTTACGGCGGAGAGGCTCAGCGAGCTTTATCTGTCGCCTATGTTGGAAATGGAGAAGGACGGGCGGCGGGTGTTTGTCAGTGCTTAGGGGTTGGGATTGGGAAATCAGGACGTGCGGAGCGTCGGGCGATAAAGCCTCTTCCGGGATCGCTGCAGGTACGTCCCTGTAAGCTGTCGGATCGACATCCTGTCGATCAGACTCCCGGAAGAGGCTTTATCGCCCGGCGCTCCTCTGTGCGTTGCGGACGTTAGAGATCGCCGAATTGATGTTGTAACAGGGTCAGGGCGGCTACGGCGGCGGTCTCGGTACGGAGGATTCGCGGGCCCATTCTTACCGCCATGAATCCGGCGCCTATGGCGGCGCGCTGTTCGGTTTCGGCCAGGCCACCTTCGGGGCCGATCAGCACTGCTATTTTGCGCTCGGGCGCTTTCAGGTCGTTGATGCGTTGCGTGCCTGTGGGGGAGAGCAGGAGTCGGGTGGTTTGGGGATCGATGGCGCACAGGAAGTCGGACAGGGAGAGGGGAGCGACGATGTCGGGGATTTTGTCGCGGCCGCTTTGCTCGCAGGCGGCGACGGCGATTCCATGCCAGTGGGCGAGCTTGCGCTCGGACTGCCTGGCATCGAGCTTTACGACGGTGCGCTCGGTCAGCACGGGCACGACCGCGGTGACGCCGAGCTCGGTTGCTTTCTGTACGACCCAGTCCATGCGCTCGCCGCGTGAGACCCCTTGCGCGAGGGTCAGGGAGAGCGATGACTCGCGACTCGAGGGCGCTCGCGCCTGCACTTCGATGATTACCGCGTTTTTTCGCAGGGCCTCGATGCGGGCGGAGTACTCGCCGCCGCGGCCGTCGAAAACAGTGAGCGGGGCGCCGGGCTCGAGGCGCAGGACACGTGTGATGTGGTTGGCGGCGTCGCCTTCTATCGTGTGGCGCCGGCCTGTGGCCAGGGGCTCGGGGACGTGGACGCGCGTCAGTCGCATGTCGCGAGCTCGATGCCCTCGCGCGCGACTTCGACCATCAGGTCGATCTCGTCCAGTGTGATCACGTAGGGGGGCATGAAGTAGACGACGGTGCCGATGGGCCGGAGGAGCACGCCCCGGCTGAGCGCGTGGCGGTAGATCCGGAGGCCTCGGCGCTCCTGCCAGGGGTAGGGCTCGCGGCTCGCCTTGTCTCGCACCAGCTCCACGGCGACGATCATGCCGTGCTGACGGACTTCGGCGACGTGGGGGTGTGCCGCGAGCTCACGGGCTCTGGCGCCGAGGTGGGCGGCCAGATTGCGGTTGCTCGCGAGGACGTCATCGGTGCGGAAAATGTCGAGACTGGCCAGGGCCGCGGCACAGGCGAGCGGATTGCCGGTGAAGCTGTGGGAATGGAGGAAGGCGGTCAGCTTGACATACTCATCATAGAAGGCGCCGTAGATGGAGTCGGTGGTGAGGACGGCGGAAAGCGGGAGGTAGCCAGCCGTCAGGCCCTTCGACAGACACATCATGTCGGGCCGGATGCCTGCCTGCTCGCAGGCGAACAGGGTACCGGTGCGGCCGAACCCAACCGCGATCTCGTCTGCGATCAGATGCACGCCGTAGCGGTCGCACGCCTGGCGCAGGAGCGCGAGGTAGACCGGATCGTACATGCGCATGGAGCCGGCGCACTGCACCAGCGGCTCGAGAATGACGGCGGCGGTCTCGTCGGCGTGCTGCGCGAGCGCCGCCTCCATGCGGGCGAATTTGCGCCGCGAATGCTGCGCCCAGCTTTCGCCGTGCTCTCGCTCGTAGCAGTCGGGCGAGGGCACGGTGATCACATCCATGAGGAGCGGTTGGTAAATCTCCTTGTAGAGCTCGACATTGCCGACCGCGAGCGCGCCGAGCGTCTCGCCGTGGTAACTGTTGGATAGAGTGATGAAGCGCCGCTTCGCGGTCCTGCCGACGTTGCGCCAGTAGTGGAAGCTCATCTTGACCGCGACTTCCACGGCCGAGGAGCCGTTGTCGGCATAGAAGCAGCGGCTGAGTCCGGCCGGAGCGAGGGCAGCCAACGCCTCGGAGAGGGCGATCACCGGCTCGTGGGTGAATCCGGCCAGTATCACCTGCTCCAGGCGGTCGAGCTGCTCACGCACCGCCGCGTTGATGCGCGGATTGGCGTGGCCGAAGAGATTCACCCACCAGGAGCTGATCGCGTCGAGGTAACGCCTGCCCTCGAAGTCCTCCAGCCACACCCCCGAGCCGCGGCGGACCGGGATCATAGGCAGATCCTCGTGGTCCTTCATCTGGGTGCAGGGATGCCAGACGTGGGCGAGGTCGCGCGCGGAGTAGGGGGCGTTGCCGCTGGTCATGGCCGCATTGTGGCATGATGCGGCGGCCATGCACGCCTCACAACTGCAGTATTTTCCGGTCTCACTGCCCTTCCTGCTGATCTTCTGGGGACTGCTGATCGTCCTGATCGGGCTCGCGACGCTGCGGTTGCTGCGGTTTGCCTCGACTTCGATGGGTCTCACGGAAGGCGCGCTGATCACGGCCCTCGCGTTGTCTCTGCTCGGCAGTTACATCAACATCCCCGTGGCCTACCTGCCGGGGCATCGGACGGTGACGGCGGGCGAGATCAGTTTCTTCGGGATGACCTACATCGTGCCGCTCGTGCGCCAGACCCACGCGACCGTTCTGGCGGTCAACGTCGGGGGCGCGATCATCCCGGTGTGCCTGTCGCTCTATCTGCTCGTCAAGCATCGCCTGTTCCTCCTCGGCACGATCGGCACTCTGCTGGTGGCCGCGGTGTGCCACTCCCTCGCGCAGCCTGTTGCCGGCTTCGGCATCGCCCTGCCGATATTCGTGCCGATCATCGCGACCGCGATCATCGCCATCGCGCTGTCGCGCCGCCGCGCGGCCCCGCTCGCCTACATCAGCGGCAGCCTCGGAGTCCTCATCGGCGCGGACCTTCTCAACCTCGGCGCGGTCCAATCGCTTGGCGCCCCGGTCGCCTCCATCGGCGGCGCGGGGACATTCGATGGTATCTTCGTCACCGGCCTCATGGCCGTGCTCTGGGCCGGCTTGTCGCGCTACCTCCATGACTGAATCGAGTCCGCTGCAGATCGAGCCCGCCACCGGCCTCCTCGCCGGCGTGCGCCAGGTTCTGTCGCCGCATTTCGACGCCCGCCCGAAGGACCTGGCACCCGAGCTGGTCGTGGTTCACGGCATCAGTCTCCCCGCCGGCGAGTTCGGCGGTCCCTGGATCGATCGTCTCTTCGCCGGCGACCTGCCGGTCGAGGCGCACCCGTCCTTCCGGGAGACGGCCACCCTGCGCGTCTCTGCGCATGCCCTGATCCGCCGCGACGGCAGCATCACGCAGTACGTTCCATTCGGCATGCGCGCCTGGCATGCCGGCCAGTCGCAATACCTGGGCCGCAGCGGCTGCAACGACTTCTCGATCGGCATCGAGCTGGAGGGAACCGACTCGATTCCCTACACGGATGCGCAGTACGAGAGCCTCGCCGTTCTCGTCGGCGCATTGCTCTCTACCTATCACACACTCTCCGCGGAGCGCATCGCCGGACACAGCGACATCGCCCCTGGCCGCAAGACCGACCCCGGCCCGGTGTTCGAATGGGCGCGATTCCGGCATTTGCTCGCGGAACATCGGCAGACGACGGAGAGACTCCCATGAAGAAGATCGGTCTGGCGCTGATTGCGGCGGTGCTCTGCGTCTCGGTGCTCCCTGCCCGGGCAGCGCCGGCGCAGTGGGTCGAAGGAACCCACTACGACGTTCTCGACCCGCCGCAGCCTACGACCGTGCCGGCGGGCAAGGTGGAGGTCATGGAGATCTTCTCCTACGCCTGTCCGTTCTGCGCCAGATTCCAACCGATCATTCATCAGCTGGAGCGCAGCCTGCCGCACTACGCGCAGATGGTGTTTTTGCCGGCCTCGTTCATTCCGAGCGAGGACTGGCCGATGTTTCAACAGGCATACTTTGCGGCTCAATCCCTGGGGATCGCGGACCGCACGCATCAGGCCATGTACGACGCCGTGTGGAAGACGGGCCAGCTTGCCACCGTCGATCAGTCGACGGATCAGCTCAAGCACCCTATGCCGTCGCTGGAGGACGCTGCGCGTTACTACTCGCAGATTACGGGCGTGAGCCAGCAGAAGTTTCTGGCGGCTGCCCGGTCTTTCGGCGTAGCGAACGAGATGCGTCAGGCAGACGCGCAAATCACGGCCATGCAGGTTCCGGGCACACCGTGCATCGTGGTGGACGGGAGGTACCGCGTCGCCATGGATTCCCTCCACTCGCCCGAGGATGTCATCAGTCTCGTCAAGTTCCTCGTCGCAAAGGCTCACTCCCCACATCGGCATCCGGGGGCACGGCCTTCAGCCTGAAGTCCGACCAACGCGAGTTGAGCGTCCAGCGCATGGCGAATATCTGGATGACGGCGGTGAGCACCATGGAGAGGATCCCCATGGTGAATCCGCCGGACACCAGGTGCGTGAGCTGATCGATGTTCAGACTGGAGAGGCTCTGACCGGACTGCAGCATGCCCGACACGGTGGAGATGAGTCCGGCGAGCGATATGGCGGTCATGACGACGGCGAGCGGGATGACCAGGATGCTTGCCCGCCAGCTGTAGCTCCACCACACTTTGAATGCCTGCATTAGAGTCATGGTCTTTCCTTTGGGCCCGCGGTGACTGAGGTCGAAGACCGGCGCCGGGTGCGGCCGGTTCCCGGTACTCGGATTATGCCTCGCCGGCTCCGGTCTCTCCCCATCCGAGCCAGGGCGCATGAGCGCTCACATGGATGGCCGCGGCAAAGGGGAGGCAGACGAGCGCGAGCAGAATCCCGATGACCGCCACGAACTTGCGGGCACGCCGCACGGCGGTCTCCTCCTGTGGCGCTCGACCCGCGAACCGCTCGACGGCCAGCCACAGGAGCGCCGCGAGGGCGGCACTGCCGCCGATGAGCCCGGTGCCGCCCAGGGTGCGCGCCCAGGCGGCCGCAATGTCGCCGGGATGCAGCCAGGATGAGAGGCCGGCGACGAGCAGGACGATGCCCGTCACGACGACGATGAGGAGCGCGACGGCGAGCACGCCCACGACCAGGGCGACCCCATACGGGATGGGCCCGGCCAGGATGCGTCGCGGCCGCGACGAATCCTCAGCGCGGATCATTCGCTCGCGATCGCTCACACGCGGCTTACGCGCGCTTGCCGCGGTCGTGGCGCCAGAGCACCTCGGAGCCACGCTCATGGCGCGCCAGCACGCGTGCCAGCACGAAGAGCAGGTCCGAGAGCCGGTTGAGATACCGCAGCACCTCGGGATTGACGGTCTCGGCTCTGGCAAGCGTCCACGCGCGCCGCTCGGCGCGCCGGCCCACGGTGCGTGCCAGGTGACAGGCGGCCGCCGCCGGACCACCACCGGGAAGGATGAACTCCTTCAAAGGCGGCAGCGGATCGTTGAATCCATCGAGGGCCGTCTCGAGCCTGGTGACGTGATCGGCGGTGATGACGAGGTGACCTGGCACGCAGAGCTCCGCGCCCAGGTCGAATAGCTCGTGCTGCACTTCTGTAAGGAGCGCGCTCACCGCGTCCGGCAGACCCGGAACGGCCAGCAGGATTCCGAGCACGCTGTTCAGCTCGTCGACGGTGCCGTACGCCTCCACGCGGGCGCTGTCCTTCGGTACGCGTGTGCCGTCACCAAGACCGGTCGTGCCGTCATCGCCCGTACGCGTGTAGATCTTGCTGAGCCTGTTGCCCATGGAACCGCCTCCCGGCGCGGAGTCTCCGAGACACGATTGTGCCAGAGCGGACCTCGCCCGTCGTCCCGCGTCTTCAATCGAACGCGTTCAGACGGTTGCGGCAGATTTCAAGCATGCCAGCAATGACGTTGCCAGGATCAACCGTTGGCGCCATCTTCTCAGATAGAGCAACCCGCTCGACGGCGACCCTCACCTCGTGGAGCATGCCGTCGATGGCGGTATCTGCTTCGGCGACCGTCAATCCGGCATTCGTTGCCAGCGCTCGAATAATTTAACTTTCGCCCCTTCATCACTTTCCAGCTGCCCCACGACTTCGTGCGTCCCCGATCAGAGCACGCGCCGCCGCCTGAAGAATGCGAGTGGCCCCGGCACGCGTCAGCCGCCCATCGCTCGTAAATGCGCCGTCGATGAGGAGCGCAATCTGGTGCGCCACATCATCCGCCCGCCGCGGCGAGATGCGGCTGACCAGAGCCTTGAGCCGCTCGAACATCGCCGCCTTGTGACGCGCGCGAATCTTCCGGGCCGGGTGAGCGGGGTCGGAGAATTCCGCCGCCACATTGATTTGCGGGCAGCCGCGATAACCATTGCGACTGACCCGCTGCCCGATCCAGTCGAGCAAGGCCATGAGCTCGCGCATCGGATCGCCCCTGGCGCCAGTGACCACCTCATCCCATTGCGTCCAAAACTCGTGATCCTCGCGCTCCAGGAACGCAGCGACCAGGTCGTCCTTCGTGTGGAAGTGACGGTACAGACTGGTCTTCGCCACTCCGGACTCCGAGACGACCCACTCGACGCCGACCGCGCGTACACCATGCGCGTAAAACAGCCGCGCCGCCGTCGCCAGTACGCGCGCGGCGGTGTCGGATTCGTCGGGATGAACAGTCTGCAACGCGTGTCCTCGGGAGGGAGCATAACAGGAGCCGCGCAGCTTGACGACGCTACCGATCGGTATCATCTTGTCCTTTGTCGCTACCGATTCCTTTGTCGCTACCGATCGGTAGCGTATACTCGCAGCCGAAGTAACACGAGGCGCCCGATCCGTCGAAAGCATCGAGATCGGCGTTGCGCTCGACTACTGGCACCCCACCGCGGGCACCCGAAGGACAGGAGACCGCAATACGGCACGGCGCCTCATCGTCGCCGACGGACGCCTGGCGCCGATGCCACGGCCGGCACCGGTTCGGGATTGGATGTTTCCGGAACCCTTCGGCTTGCAGGAGGTGACGGCGGCGTCCTTGTCGGAGATCGTGACGATCAGTCGGCACATCGACGCCCGCAACGTCCGCAGTTATATGAACTCGGCGCCGCTGCGCGACCTCGCGGATCCCCGCACGCCGCCGCCGACGGCGCTCGAGCCCGGGGGCCAGTCTTTGCAACGGTTCGTCATGGATGTGCAGGCCGCGTGGGACGACCGCCGGAGTCGAATCGCCGTCAGCGGGCGGGATATCTACGCGATCACCGCTCCGATCGTCGTCGAAGGGTGTTTGCGCGTGCTGGAGCATCCGCCCGCGACGGGCGGCGCCTATGCGCCCGGGGAGCTATACGCCGCAAGCAGCTTTCTCGCCGCATTGGCGCCGCACCTGGAGATCACGGTGAGCCCAGGACATTGCGCTCGAGGGCCCTGAGATATGCGCAGAACATATCGGCCATGGCGTCGGCATAGGCGCTTATTGCCGCCGGTGCTTGCGGTCTTTCGGAAAACTGCTTGCCCACCGTGCTCATGGTGGCGGTGACGAGATCACCGGCCAACGCTCGGGTCCGCGTCGATGCCCCGGGCAGCACTTCCCGCATGAAGGCCCGCACGGTCCGCCTTGCCGATCGACCTGGTCGAGATCCGCCAGGGCGACGCGCTCAAGACGCTGCGCACCGATCTCCCCGACACGATCGACCTGCTGCTGCTCGACGGCGCCAAGGCCCTCTACACCGACATCCTCAGCCTGGTCGAGAGCCGCCTCAGGCCGGGCGCTCTCGTTGTCGCCGACAACGCCGACTACAGCCCGGACTACGTCGCACGTGTGCGCTCGCCTGGGGGCGGCTACCTGTCGACGCCGTTCGGTGAAGACGTCGAACTATCCATGCGGATCGGTTGAACCTTGACAGCGGCATCCCGCCCGGCAAACCTAGCTGCTCATCCGATCGCACGGAATGACCCCGCCACCATGCCATCTCGAGAGCTGCAAGCCGCCATCGACGCCGCGCAGGCCGCCGCCAAGGTGATCCTCGGCTTTTATCAGAAGAACCTCGCCGTCCGCACCAAGGAGGACCAATCACCGGTTACCGAGGCCGATGTGCGGGCGGAAGAGACCATTCGCGCGCTCCTGACCGAGCGCTTCCCGAGCTACGGCTTCTACGGCGAGGAGACCGGCAAACATTCCGCAGGCGCTGAGAGCGTCTGGCTGGTGGACCCCATCGACGGCACCAAGTCGTTCGTGCGCGAGTGTCCTTACTTCTCCACTCAGATAGCCTTGATGCGCGGCGGCCGGCTCGTGGTGGGCGTCTCCAACGCGCCAGCGTACGGTGAGCTCGCCTGGGCGGAGGAAGGCTCCGGCGCCTACCTCAATGACCGTCCGATCCGCGTCAGTGCCGTCGCGGACCTTTCAGCCGCATTTCTCTCCACGGGGAACCTGAAGAGTATGACCCGCACCGCCCAGTGGGACCGCCTCGGCTCCCTGATCGCCCGCGTCAGCCGCGCCCGCGGCTACGGCGACTTCGCGCATTACCACCTTCTGGCCCGCGGCTCCCTCGATGTCGTCATCGAGTCCGACCTCAACATCCTCGACATCGCCGCCCTGACGGTCATCGTGCGTGAAGCCGGCGGTACGTTCACGGACCTCGAAGGCAGGGATGTGACGCTCGACACGACGACGGTACTGGCAACCAACGGGCCGCTGCATCCGGCCGTCAGGGAAGCGCTCCGAAACTGAGTGGAGGACCGCTCGAGCGACGCTGCGCTCGTAATAGGTACGCAGCGCCGCCCGTGCGGTTTGTGAGCCGGGGCAAAAATCCATATCAACTAGGGTTGCAGGTTTTTCTCCACCAGCGTCCCCATCTCATAGACATTGGCGCTCCAGGGCGCCCAGAGCACGAAACGCGCATCGTCGCGGCAGCGCTGGAACTGCACCGTGAAGGACGCCGATGCCGAGCCACCGCCGCCGACATTGCCCAGCGCAACCGGGTACTTCGAGGGTGGCGTCAGGGTCGCGTGGCATGGCCAGCCGTGTACCTGGAACAGGAGCGCGCCGTTGATCTCCGTGTTGTATGCGGGCCCCTCGCTGGGGTTGGTCGCAGTGATGGTCCACGTCTGCGACTGCGGCGCGCCCGACTGACCTGTGAGCGCGAGCGTCATGCCGTAGCCCGGCAGCTGGGTATCGTCGACTATTCCCCAGTAAGCAGACTTCGCCTGCAGCAGCGGGTCGAAGGGCAGCGGCGCATCGAGCCGGTCGATCGGGAAGGAGTCGAGCCAGGTGTCGTCGTCCGCCATTCCCCAGAAGGTGACCGCGTCCAGCTTGCCCTTCAGCCGGCGGAACACGTCGAAGTAGTCCTTGTACAGCCAGCCTTGCTCCGCGATGATCGATTCCGGCACGCTGCCGCCGTTGGCGCCGTAGTTCGAGGTGTTGTCGCTCGCCGAGTAGACGCTCTCATCGAGCTCCGTGACCTGCTGATGCAGGTCCGGGAACAGCCGATGGATGAGATCGATGGCCCAGTACATGGAGTACGGCGACGGATTGTCGATGTGGTTGTGCATCTCGTGCCCGACGCCGTCCAGCGGAATGTGATTGCGGCGTAGGTCGCGAATCAGCCGGATCATGCACTGCAGCCGGCTGGGATCCGTCGTGCTGTAGTCGTTGAGGAAGAGCTGCGTTCCCGGCGGCGCGTATTGCCGGGCCGCCTGTAGCGCGATATTGATGTATTGCGGGCCGAGCACCTGGTAGAACGGTCCGTGCTCCAGGCAGTCGGGCTGCGTGGGATCGAGCGGCTCGTTCACCACGTCCCACGCGTACACCGCCGTGCCGAAGTGCTGCACCAGATTCATGATGTGGTTCTGGATGCGCTGCGTCAGCAGCCGCACGTCCTCCGGGTTCGAGGCCGAAAGCGGTGTCGTGCCGTCCGCCTCGAGGAACACCCAGGATGGAACCTGCTCGCCCGTGGACCAGACGAGGTTCTGGCCACGGACGAGCATCTTGTTCGCCTGGGCGAGCGCCACTTCCTGGTCGGCGGTGGTGTAGGTGAATTGTCCCTCTGTGGCCTCGGTCTCCTGCCACTTCATGTCGTTTTCGGAGGTGATGCTGTCGAAGTGCTTGACGAGCAGCTGCTCGTGCGGTCCTGACAGATCCGTGGTATCGACCGCCGCCCCCACCGGGAAGTAATCCGCCAGCGTCTGATAGATCGACGGGATGTTCTGCTGGATCACCAGCGGCGGCAGATAAGTGAGCTGGAAGTCGGTGATATAGAACGGCTGCGTGGGCGAAGGGGAAGTGCCGGTGCCGGTGTCACTACTGGAGGATTGCACGTAAAGATAGGCACTGCCCGCAGTCGGATCATAGGCTTCCGACATCGAGAACCGCGGAATCGACAGCTGGACCCATTGGCCCGCGGGTGCCGTGGCCGTCACGACGGTCGTGTAAGTGGTCTGCGCCGTGCCGTTGGTTGTCAGCGTCGTCTGCAGGCTCACGTCCAGCGTATCGCCCTGCGGAGACATGACCCACACGCTGATGGAGTACTGCGAGCCGACGTACATCTTGTTCAGGACGCTGATTTGCGGCCCATCCCAGTACGCCGCCCGATCCTGTACATACAGGGCATTGGTGTCGCCCTCAGGCCCGTTGGAGATCGCGACATTCGACAGGCCATTGGCGCCGCTTCGCTGCGACCAGCCGTCCAGTCCGCCATCCTCGAAGTTGGTCGTGATGCCGGAATTGTCCTGCGGCCCGCCGGGCGGCCCGGATATTTCCGTGATGGTCACGTCGGCCAGGTAAAAGGATTGCGGGGTGGTCGGTGTGGTCGCGGGGGAGAGCTGCGCGTACAGGAGCAGACTGGTTTCGGTCGTGCTCACCGTATACGTGCCGCCGATTGCCGCCCAGGCCGTAGCAGTCACCGGCACCTGATAGGTCCCGACCGTGTCGTAACACGTTCCGCCGGAGCAGCCGGGATCCTGGCGCTGAATGGTGAAGTTGGTGTCGCTCGCGGTCTCGCCGGACGTCAACATCACGTAGCCCGTGATCGTGTAAGTGGCACCGGGCTGCAGATTCAGGCTGCTGAGGTTCAGCGCCGGGCCACCGCCGCCGCCGCTGCTCGTATAGTTGACCGTAGTCAGCAGGCTGCCGGCGCCGGCTCCGCCCGGGTTCGGTACCGCCGTCGCGGCGGTCGAGTAGGTTGGCGCCGAGGCGTCGTAGAAGGCCGTCCAGCCGTCGGTCGTGCCGTCCTCGAAGAGGTATTGCGCGATCTGCTGCGGCAGTTGTTGCGCGGCCGCGGGCAGCACCAACATGAATGTGCTCGCCACCAGGGCGGCTGCGGTCAGCGGCAGGATGCGGCACCGGGCCGCCACACGAGACCAGCTTCGCGCGCGATGAAACATGAGAGTCTCCCCTGCTTTCTTGTAGCGCACTGCCCTCGCACCACTCGCAGGCTCTTATCGGCCGAGTGGTAGCGGTATCAGACTAGCGCTGCGTGCATAGATTGTCAAAAGCTCGGCTACAGACGGCGGCTGGCAAAGCCTGAGGGATGGTGGCAACGGTGGAGTGTTACCGCTACCTGGAGCTTGGCGTGCCCAAGCCCTACGCCGCGACCCGCGTCTCCTCCGCGATCATCTCCTCCAGCCTCTCGAGGTCCGGCACCAGCGGGGTCTCGTTGACCATCCGCACCTGGCAGATCACCGGCGCCCGCTCCGGAAAGACCCGGGAGTTGTCCGGCCGCACGACGTCCGAGCTGACCCTCACGAGCTGTGGGAAGCCCTGCGAGACGACAGCGAAGTTGCCGCCGTCCAGTCGCGTCCCCAGACAATGGAACACGACCACCCGGGTGCGGCCCGACGCCGGCGGAATGTTGTGTCCGCACGCCCCCTCGAAGGACACGAGCGGCACTGCCTTGCCGTTCCAGGGGACGGTACCGATGTACCAGGGCGGCGCGCCGGTCATCTCCGATGGCACCTGGAAGCCGACCACCTCGGCAACGCAGGCGCGCGGCACGATGAGCCGCCCTTCGGCGAGCGGCACCAGCAGGCTGTAGATCTCTTGCACGCGCTCGCTCATGCGTCACCTGCCCTCGGCCTGCAGCGGCTCATCCTGCAAGGCAATCTCCTGCGCCGCCCGGCGGCGCTCGACCAGCGGCGTGATCGCATCCAGCAGCTCCGCCTCCTGGTAGGGTTTGCCGAGATAATCGTCGACGCCGAGCTCGATCGCTCGCGCCCGGTGCTTCTCACCGACACGCGACGTGATCATGATGATGGGGACGTCCTTCAGCCGTGCGTCGTTGCGCACGTGCGCCGCGACCTCGTAACCATCCATGCGTGGCATTTCGATGTCCAGCAGGATGATGTCGGGCACGTTGTCCTGCAGCATGGCGACGGCATCCAAACCATCGCGCGCGGTCAACACGCGCATACCGTTGCGCTCGAGCAGACGCTGCGTCACGCGACGTACCGTGATCGAATCGTCGACGACCAGCGCGAACGTCCTCCGGTCTTCCTTCTCCCGCTGGACCGTCGGAAGCTGGGCGCGCCCGCGCCACTCGGCACGCACCAGCGCGCCTATGTCCAGGATGATTACGATCCGTCCGTCGCCGAGGATGGTGGCCCCGGAGATGCCGCGAATGCCCGAGATCTGCGGTCCGACCGACTTCACCACGATCTCGCGGCTGCCCACGAGCTCATCGGCGACGAGACCGGTAGAGTGCTCGCCGGCGCGCACCAGCACCACCGGAATGGTCACGTCCTGCTCGGGAAGCGACGACGGCTCCAGCCCGACGAACACCGCCAGGTGCTGGAAGCGATACTTCTGGCCGCCGTAGTCGAACATGGCGGCATCGCGGCCGAGATGGGCGCTGACTTCCGCCTTCGACAGCCGCAGCACGCCCTCGACCGTGGGCAGCGGCAGCGCGTAGAACTCCTCACCCGTGCGCACCACCAGCGCATGGCTGATCGCCAGCGTGAACGGCAGACGGATGGTGAAAACGCTCCCCTCGCCGGCCTTGGTCTCCATGTGCAGCGCGCCGCCCAGCCGTTTGATCTCGGTGGCGACCACGTCCATGCCGACGCCGCGGCCGGCCTGTTGGGTCAGCGCTCCGGCGGTGGAGAAGCCGGGCTCGAGGATGAGCTGCATGGCGTCCTCGTCGCTCAGCGCCCGGCCCGCCGGGACCAGCCCGAGCGCGCGCCCCTTGGCCCTGATCGCCTCGAGGTTCATGCCGGCACCGTCGTCGGTGAGCCGCACCATCACCTCGGCGCCTTCACGGTGCAGCTCCAGGAGGATGCGTCCCACGGGCGGCTTGCCGCGGCGCGTGCGCTCGTCCGGCGTCTCGATGCCGTGCACGATCGCGTTGCGCAACATGTGCTCGAACGGCGGCAACATGCGCTCCAGCACTTGCCGGTCGAGCTCGCCGGAAGCGCCCTCGACCACGAGCTCGGCACGCTTGCCGGTGTCGGAAGCCGCCTGCCGCACGATGCGCGCGAGGCGCTGCACGTGCCGTTGGAAGGGCACCATGCGGGTGCGCATCAGGCCGTTCTGCAGCTCCGTGATGGTTCTCGCCTGCTGCTGCAGCAGGTTCTGCGCGTCCTTGGCGAGGTTCTCGAGCAGCTGCTGGATGCTCGCCACGTCGTTCGCCGTCTCGGCGAGCGCCCGCGAGAACTGTTGGATGGAGGAGTAACGGTCGAGCTCGAGCGGGTCGAACTCGCTGCGATGGCCGCCCTCGTCCTCGTGCCGGTGCAGGATCTGTGCCTCGGTCTCGATCTCGAGGCTGCGCAGCTGCTCCTTCAGGCGTATCACGGTGCGCGACAGCTCACCGAGGTTGAAGTCGATCGAGCCGAGCTGCTGCTCGAGGCGCGAGCGCGAGATGCTCGCCTCGCCGGAGATGTTGAGAAGCTTGTCGAGGAGGTCGGCATCGACGCGTGCCATCTCCTGCCGCTCGACGGGGGCGACCGGCTCCCGGCCCGGCGGTACGGGCTGCGGCGCGGCGAGCACGTCCTCGGCCGGGGCTTCCGCCGCATGCGACTCCGGTGTCATGGCTTCCGGCGCGGGCGAGTCGGGCTCCTGCGCGGCAGGCGGCGGTACCGAGGACAGGGCCGGCGCGCGTACGGTTTCCTCCAGCGGCTGCGGCTCGGGCTCGAGGGCGGCCGCCAGCACCGGCGGCGCCGCCAGGTCGAACTGAACCGACTCGACCGCCTCGCCGTCGCTGGCCGATGACTCGACCGGCGCCTGAGCGGGCGGCTCCGGCTCCAACATCGAGACGTCGGGCGGCGCGGGGGGTGCAGGGGGTGGCGCGGGCTCGACAGGGGCAGCGGGTAAGCGGGTCTCTTCTGTCGCGGCAACAGCCGCGGCTGTTTCTTCTTTCGGAAGCGGTGGAACGGGAGCCGGCGCGGCGGGCTGCGCCGCGGCGGCCGACGACTTCCCCGGCCGGGTCAGCGCCTGGATGCGCCCGATCATCGCGCGCGCGGGTGCGACGCGCCGACCGTTCGCGACCGCCTCGCGCATCCTGGCCAGCTCGTCGAGGCTCGCCTGGATGACATCGAACACGGCGCCGTCGACGGCGATAGTGCCGCCCTCGGCCTGGATCACCAGCGTCTCGAGCTCGTGGCTCAGGTCGCCCATGGCGATGATGCCCGCCATGCGTGCGCCACCCTTCAGCGTATGCAGCGGCCGCTTGAGCGCGGTAGCGCTCTCGGCGCTTCCCGGCTTGTCGCGCCACTCGCTCAGGGCGCGCTCGGACGCATCGATGAGTTCGAGCGCCTCCTCGGTGAAGATCGCCGCGACTTCCGGGTCAAAATCGGGTGGTTCCTGCACTTCTTCCTCGGGCGGCGCCTCGGCCGCGATGGGCTCCAGGGCCGGCCCACCCGCAGCCGCAGCATGCGGCTCGGCAGGTGCCGGTGCCGGTGTCGGCGCACCGGCAGCGGCCCGTGAAGCCTCCGCAATCCTGACATCGAGCGCCCGCTCGGCCTCGGCCAGACGCTCGAGGAGCTGCCAGTGGTTGACGAAATAACCCGTGGGCTCATCGAGATGCGCGGCCACCGATTCCATCGCCGCCATGCAGTCGGCCAGCAATGTCAGGTCGACGGAGCGCAGGCCGATGCCGCTGGTGAAGGCACGGCGCAGCCAATGGTCGAGCGGCTCCGCGAGCCGCACGCCGTGGCGCGCCTGCGCCATCTTCGAGCTGCCCGCCAGGGTATGGCAGGCGCGGTAGACGTCCTCGGGAAGGAGGTGCGGCTCGGGGAGCTGCGCCTCGCGGCCGAGGTAGGCGCGGATGGTGGCCACGTGCGCCCCGGTCTCGCGCGTGTAGATCTCACGCAGCGCCTCGTCCATGGCGGCCGGCGGCGGTGCTGGTGGCGGCAGCACGGGCGCCGGCTCCGCGGCAGCGGCCGGCCCCTCCGTTTCGAGCTCTGCCTCCGCAGGTGGCGTCGGCAGCGCCGGGGCCAGACTGAAGCTGTTGGATTCTTCGGGCTGCGTTGCTTTTCCGGCGATGGAGGCGGAGAACCCTTCTGCCGCCGACACGGCTTCTTGCGCGGGCGCCGCGGCCGCGGCGCGTCGCGAAGCGGACGGCTGTCGTCCCGCGGCCAGAGCATGCGCACGCGCCGCGATTCCCGCGACGTCCGCGGTGACCGGGCTGCGCTTCTCCAGATGCTCGATCATCTGCGGCAGCGCCGCGATCGCTTGCCGCATGACCTCGAGGATCGCGGGACTGCGGGTCAGCGTGTTGTCGAGCACGCGGTTCTGCAGGTTTTCCACCGCCCAGGCGAGCTCGCCGAGCTCGCGGGCGCCGACCATGCGGCCGCTGCCCTTCAGCGTGTGGAACGAGCGGCGCACCGTGACCAGCGCCTCGCGCTCGAGCGGATTCTGATCCCACACCGGGAAGGCGCGCTCGATCTTGACCAGCTCTTCGCGCGCTTCCTCGATGAACAGCTTGACGAGCTCCGGGTCCGCGTTCTCGGCCAGCGCCGCCAGCTTGGCGGTGGAGGAAGGCGATAGGACGGGAGGAGGGACGTTTACATCCGGCGATGTCGACGCAACATCCACCACATGTGTAGCGTCGAACTGCGGCGCTGGAATCTGCACCGTTTTCGCGAACGCGGACGGCTCGAGCGGCGGCACCGTGGGCACGGAGACGGTCTGCTGCAGCTCGAGCGCCTGCACACAGGCTTGCGCGTTGTCGAGCATGTACCAGGGATCACTACGTCCGGCCTGCAGAGTCTCCATGTAGTACTCGACGCTGACAATCGCATCGGCCAGCCGATCGAGATACCCAGCAGGCAGCACCGGCGCACCCGGCCGCATGACCCGCTTCAACTGCGTGGTGAGCGCTTCGACCACGTCGACTGCGCGTGTCTTGCCGAGGATCAGCAACGCAGCCTTCAGCCCACGGAGCAGATCCTGCCAGCTGTCGAGCCCGGCCGCATCCAGCGTGCCACCGACACTCTGTGTCACCGCTTCCTTGATGCGCGCGAGGTTGAGGATGCACTCGCGCAGCACCGCGGACTGCACCTGTTGGAAATCGTGGTCCTCGCTCTGCTCGGGTACGGCGCTCGTCTTCGGCAGGATCATGCCCACCAGGCCGTCGTCGAGCCGGTCCTCGACACCGATGAGCGCGGCGGCGATCTCGACCAGCGTCGCCTCGTCGGCGCGCAGGCTCCCCGCCACTATCTTCTCCAGCTTCTCGGTCTGCGCCTGAACCGCGGCGCGCAGCTCCCCGAGGCCGAGCACGCCGAGCGTGTCGCCGATCTTGCGCAGCAGCTCCACCTGCGGGCCGAGCTCCTGCGGCTGGCCCGCGCCGCGGCGCACGAAGATATCGAGCACATCCTTGACCTTCGAGAGGTCCTCGCGGATCGCCGCCGCCACGGTCTGCATGAGCTTGACGCTCGGCGCCGAGAGGCTTTCGCGCTCCTGCTCGATGCTCTCATCCACCGGCAGCAGCTCCGCCAGGCGGAAGGAGGCCCGCACCGCGGAGACGCGCGCGCCATTGGACTCTGCGCGCCCGACGTAATAGAGCAGGTTGTTGAGGAGCTCGACGGGCGGGCTCTGACAGTAGCGCGCCTCACTGAGCTCGTAGAGGCGGCGGATCTCGCGGTCCGCGAGTCCGAGCAGCCGCTTGACCGACTGACCGCCCTCCAGGCCATGCTCGCGCAACGCCTCGATGACCGCGCCCACCACCCACCAGAGCTGGAAGACCGGTTGGCGGGTGGCACTCTGCTCGAGCTTCTGCGCGACCGCCGCGAGCGTCTCGAGGTTCGCCTGGATACGCTCGCCGCGGATCCAGCCGATGAGCCCCATCTGGAAGCGCGCCCGCAGCCTGCGGCTCCATTGCTCGATGTTGAGTGGCGGCTCGCCCGCCGGGGCCACGATGGGCTCCGCCTGTTTGTCGGACTTCAGGTTGAGGACGAGGAGCGTGCCTTCGGAGAGGAGCGCGCTGCCGCGCACTGCGCGCAGATCGTTGAGCAGCGGCAGCAGGACGAGCGCGAGGTCGCGCCCTCCCGCCAGCACGCGCTCGAGGTACCCCGGCAGCTGCACCATCGCCCGCAGCAGCGCATCCAGGCTCTCCGCCTGCCCCTTGCGCTCCGTGACGGTGGCGAGCAGATATCCCGCGACCTGCTCCATCTCCTCGGCGAGCAGCGCCGCGCCGTAGATCTCGAGTACCCGCAGCACCCCGTGCACCTGGTGCAGCTCCTGCTTGCAGCGCTCGAGCAGCGACACGTTGTCCGGCTGCTCGACGTAGGTCTCGAGCGCAGTGCGGGCCTCGGCCAAGGTGGCATTGAGCTCGCGGCCGACGAGGTCCAGCGTCTGGGAGGCGACTTCCGGCATTCAGGGGCCTCGGAAACTCTTCAACTCAGGTGCCGCCCAGGGCTGACACCTGTCGCACGGTGCCGCTTGCGGCGGTGTTGGTATTGGCGCCGCCGGCGGGCCCCGGGGGCGCGCCCTTGCCGTCCGCGGGCGGCCGTCGGAAGGCGCCGGAGGCGCCGCTGTCGGAGGTGCCGGGCAGGCGGAAGCCTGCCGCCGCGCGCCTGAGGCCCGCGGACAGCTCGGCGAGCTTGGCGATGGCCGTCGAGGTGGCGTTGGTCGATTCCGCCGTCTGCACACTGATCTCCTTCAGCACCTGCATGTTGCGGGCGATGTTCTGCGCGCCGCCGGTCTGCTGGCGCGAGCTGGCGGAGATGTTCTGCACGAGGCTCGCGATCTGGTTCGACACCTGCTCGATCTCCTCGAGCGCGGCGCCGGCGTTCTCCGCGAGCAGCGCCCCGCCCACGACGTCGGTGGTGCTGCGCTCCATGGAGACCACCGCCTCGTTGGTGTCGGTCTGGATGGTGCGCACCAGCACTTCGATCTGCTTGGTCGCATTGGCCGCGCGCTCGGCGAGCCGCTGCACCTCGTCGGCCACCACGGCGAAGCCGCGCCCGGCTTCCCCGGCCATGGAGGCCTGGATCGAAGCGTTGAGCGCCAGGATGTTGGTCTGCTCCGCGATGTCGTTGATGAGCTCGACGATGTTGCCGATCTCCTGCGAGCTCTCGCCGAGACGCTTGATGCGCTTGGAGGTCTCCTGGATGGTCTCGCGGATGGTGTTCATGCCGTCGATGGTGCGGCGGACCGCATCGCCGCCCTTGTGGGCGACCTCGACCGAGTGGCGCGCCACGTCCGCCGCGCGTTCCGCGTTGCCCGAAACCTCGGCCACGGAGCTCGCCATGCCGCCGGCCGACTCGGTGGCGGAAGAGATCTGCTTCGACTGCGCGCCGCTCGCTTTGGCGAGGTGCTGCGAGAGCGCCTGCGTCTGGCGCGTGGCGCTGTCGAGTTGGATGGCCGACTGGTTGATCGTCGTCACCAGGCCACGCAGCGCATCGACGGCGTAGTTGATGGAATCCGCGATCGCGCCGGTAATGTCCTCCGTGACGGTCGCCTGCACCGTGAGGTCACCGTCGGCGAGACTCGAGAGCTCATCGAGGAGGCGCAGGATCGCCTGCTGATTGCGGTCGTTCTCCTGGCGCTGGGTGTCGGCCGCATGGCTCTGGTCCACGACGGTGCGGCGCAGCCGCGCGGCCATGGCGACCGCGGCGACGAGCAGGAGCGCGGCGAGTACGCCGAGAGCCGCCGGCCCGAATGCCACGGCCTGCGGCGGCAAGCCCTTGGCGGCCGCGGGATGGCTGGCGAGGAAGTAGTAGGCAAACGCCGCGAGCAACGCCAGGGCCGCAGCCGCGCCGAGGAGTCCCGTGAGCGAGGCGCCCGGGCGCGAGGGGGTTGCGGCGCGTGCCGTGCTCATGCCGCGGCTTCCGCAAACGCCGGGCTCTCGAGCACCGAGCGCAGGCTCAGGACCGGCCACTGCTCGCTGGCGCGCCGGAACGCGCCGGCGAGATAGCGCTCGCAGCGGGCGACGGTCGGCGGCGCATCACCGGTGAATTCGCCTTCCGCGAAGCGCCGGAAGCCGAGGACTTCGTCCACCAGCAGGCCGGCTGGGATGTCGCGATGGTTGACGACCATGACGCGTGTGTTGCGCGTGATCTGCGTCGTGCCGCTGCCGAGGAACTGGCGCAGATCGATGATCGGAAGCAGCTGGCCGCGCACGTTAGCGAGCCCTTTGATCCAAGGTTTGGCGCCCGGCACGCGCGTCATGCCGGCCGGCACACCGAATACCTCGCGCGTTTCCTCACGCGCGACCAGATACAGATCCCCGGCCATCCGCAGCGCCACACCCACCCACTCGCGCCCGGCGGCACCTTCCTTCTCCATCTGCGCCGAGACCGCACGCCCGCGCCGCTCGAGCTCCGCGAGCAGCTCGAAGGGCCGATCCCTGAGAGACCTGAGAGCGACTTCCTCGGTCATGCCGTTGCCGCGCGGCTCAAGGCGACAGAGTCGCCTGGGCCTTGGCGACGAGCTGGTCGGGCGAGACCGGCTTCACCATGTAGTCGACCGCTCCCTGGCGCAGCCCCCAGATGCGGTCGGTCTCCTGTCCCTTGGAGGTCACCATGATGATGGGAATCGTGCGCGTGCGCGGATCGTTGGCGAGCTGGCGTGTCGCCTGATAGCCGTTCATGCCGGGCATCACGATGTCCATGAAGATCAGATCGGGGCTCATCTCGCGCGCCAGCCGCACGCCCTCGGCGCCGTCGGCCGCCGCCGCGGTCCGGTAGCCATGCTTCTGCAGCGCTTTCTGCATCACGTGCACTTCGGTCGGCGAGTCGTCCACGATCAGAATCAGCGGCATGACCGTCATCTCCCGATATGCGTCTCGATGGCGCTCAGGAGCTCGTCCTTGGTGAAGGGCTTGGTCAGGTAATGCTCCGAGCCCACGATGCGCCCCCGGGCGCGATCGAACAGGCCGTCCTTGGAGGACAGCATGATCACGGGAATCGAGCGAAAGACCTTGTTGTGCTTGATGAGCGAGCACGTCTGATAGCCATCGAGGCGCGGCATCATGATGTCGACGAACACGATGTCAGGCTGATGGTCGGCGATCTTCGCCAGCGCATCGAAGCCGTCGATCGCCGTGAAGACCTCGCACCCTTCCTTGGCGAGGAGGGTCTCGGCCGTGCGGCGGATCGTTTTACTATCGTCGATCACCAGGACCTTGAGGCCTTGGAGCTTCGTGTTGCTGCCGGTCACGGTCAGGCAACTCCTTCAACTTGACTTGAGGCTCGGACTCACCCGCCCCGGAGAACCCGCCGGCCCCGCGAGGGGCAGCGACGGTGAGCGGGGCCGGAGACTACACGCAAACCCGGGCGGTTCGCCATCGACCCCTTCGCCTCCGGAACGAGGCTGCAGTTTTTTAACATATCGGCACCACCCCCGCCATGCCATGCAGTTCACGTTTTGGTGCGAAAGCAAGTGAGTGAGCGGCCCAGGGCCGCTCCCTGGGCCGCGGGATCGAGAACCGTCAATGGGCTGGCCTGGCCGAAGCGCCTCGGCGACTTCGGCCCAATGAATAATTGGGCCTGGGCCGCTCTTTGATTTGCTTTCGCACCGCGCAAGTGGCTGGTTCAGCGTTCGCCCGTCGCAAGTAGCCGGGGGCGCTGGCATTATGTCCCCCATGGCCCATCCCGTTCGCCTCGGGGTCGTCATGGACCCCATCGCCGCCATCCACTACGCCAAGGATTCGACGCTCGCGATGCTCCTCGCGGCCCGGGCGCGCGGCTGGACGCTCTTTTACATGGAGCAGCGCGATCTGTCCCTGCGCGACGGCATCGCCCGCGGGCGGCTGCGGCCGCTCACCGTCAAGCCCGATCCGGCCGGCTGGTTCGAGCTCGGCGAGCCGCGCGTGGAGCCCCTGGGGGAACTCGACTGCATCCTGATGCGCAAGGACCCGCCCTTCGACACCGAGTACATCTACACCAGCTACGTTCTGGAGAAAGCCGAGGAGCAGGGCGCGCTGGTCGTCAATCGGCCGCAGGGCCTGCGCGACGTCAATGAGAAGGTCTATACGGCCTGGTTCCCGCAGTGCTGCGCGCCGACGCTCATCACCCGGGACATGGCGGATATGGAAGCCTTCCTGCGCGAGCACGGCAAGATCGTCTGCAAGCCGCTCCACGGCATGGGAGGCCGCTCGATCTTCGTCCTGGAGCAGAACGACAAGAACATGAACGTGGTGTTCGAGACGCTCACCGACTACGGCCAACGTTTCGCGATCGTACAGCGTTACCTGCCGGAGATCGTGGACTCCGGCGACTCACGGGTGCTCCTCATCGACGGGGAGCCCGTGCCCTACGCCCTGGCGCGCATTCCGCAACCCCATGACCACCGCGGCAACCTGGCGGCCGGAGCCCGCGGGGTAGGCCGCCCCCTCACGGAGCGCGACCGCTGGCTCGCCGGCCAGATCGGGCCGGCCCTCGCGGCCAAGGGGATGCTGTTCGTCGGGCTGGATGTCATCGGCGGCTTCGTGACGGAGATCAATGTCACCAGCCCCACCGGCATCCGCGAGCTCGAGAAGCAATTTCACATCGACATCGCCGGCCAGCTCATGAGCGCAATCGAGCGGCGGCTCGCCGCGGAGTAGCCGCGTGGCAAAACGCGCGCTCATGCTGCGAGAAGGGAGAGCGCCGGTCTGGGACCGCCTGCTCACGATGATCTTCTTCGTCGCGCTGCTGCACGGCATCGTCATCCTGGGTCTCACGTTCAAGTCGCCGATTGTCCGCAGTAGCGGCGCTCCGGGTCTGCAGGTGCTGCTGGTCTCCGACGAGGTCCCGGCGGCCGATCGCAACGACCATGCGGCTTATCTATCGCAGCGGACGCAGCTCGGCTCCGGAAATACCCGCCAGGAGGTCACCCCGCGCAATCCCTCGCAGGCTCCGGTCCTTCCAGCTCAGCAGGGGACTCCGCAGGGCACCTCCCTGTCGGCGGATGCCCAGGCAGCCGGCTCGCTCGACCGGCGCGTGCTCACGAGCTCCGGCTGGAGCACCGACGTGCAGTACTTGACCGACCAGGGCAGCGCGGGCACGGCGTCGCAGCAGCCGATGCTCCTCGATCAGCAGACGCCGGCGCAGAACGGTCCCGAGGACGACACCGGACCCGTGCAGCTGCGCGGCCCGAAGCGCGATGAGCTGTGGGTCACACCGGACACGCGTGCTTCCATCGTCGCACCGTACCTCGTCGCCTGGCGGACCAAGGTGGAGCGCATCGGCACTCTGAACTTCCCGGCAGCCGCGCGGCACGCAGGCACCAACGCGAACCCGGTTATCCAGGTAGCCATCGACGCCGATGGGCATCTCGAGCAGGCCGCAATCCAGCGCTCGAGCGGCGATCCGGAGCTCGATCAGGCGGCGCTCACCATTCTGCGGCTCGCCAGCCCCTTCGCCCCGTTCCCGCCGGATCTGGCGCAGCGCTACCGCGTCCTGCGCTTCGTCTACGAGTGGCAGTTCGTCGGCGGACGCCTCACCACAGGATCGGTCAGCGCGGCGCCGTGAGCGCCGTTGCTTGTGAGTACGGGGTTCCATCCCCATACTTAGGGTTTATGAGCGAGCAGAGCAGCGAAAGCGCGGCAGCGGGCGGTGAATCGCTTCTCGATGCCGCGGCGGGTGCGAGTCTGACAAACCACCTGCTGATCGCCATGCCTTCCCTCATCGATCCGAACTTTGCGCAGACCGTGGCTCTCATCTGCGAGCACACCGACCGTGGCGCGCTCGGCATCGTTCTCAACAAGCCGCTGCCCATGCGCCTGTCGGATGTGCTCACGCAGATGAAGCTCGAGCCTTCGACGGAAATCATCGCCGCCCAGCCGGTACTGCGCGGCGGCCCCGTCCACACCGATCGCGGCTTCGTCCTCCACCGGCCGGGTGGAACCTGGGACCACACCCACAAAGTGTCGGAAACCATCCAGGTCACGACCTCACGCGATGTGCTGGCGGCGATGGCTCGCGGCGAGGGCCCGAGCGATGCCTTCATCGCCCTCGGCTACGCGGGTTGGGAGTCAGGCCAGCTCGAGCGCGAGATCCGCGAGAACGCCTGGACCTCCATGCCGGTCGATGCGCGCGTGGTATTCGAGCTGCCCTACGAAGAGCGCTGGATCGGCGCCTGGCGGCTGCTCGGCATCGATGTCGACCGGGTGAGCCTGGTCGCCGGGCATGCCTGAGAAGCCTGTAGAGGCCGTTCTCGCTTTCGACTTCGGACTCAGACGTATCGGCATCGCGGCTGGGGACACGCTGACTGCCACCGCTGCGCCCCGCCGTGCCGCTCTCGTGACCCGCGCAGGGCCCGACTGGCACGCGATTACACGTGAGGTCGATGCACTCAAACCGCGGCGTCTCATCGTCGGCGCACCGTATAATGTCGACGGCTCCCCGGGAGCGCTCGCTCCGGCTGCCCGCCGGTTCGCCAACGAGCTCGAGCGCCGCTTCAGGCTTCCCGTCAGCATGGTCGATGAGCGCTGGTCCTCGCTGGAAGCGGGCACGGCACTCAAGGCGCGGCGCGCCGGTGGCGGACGACGACGGATCCAGCGCGAGGATGTCGACAGCGCGGCGGCGGCCGTCATCCTCGAGCGCTGGCTTGCGGGCGAGAGCGGAGAACGTTTGAAGTGACAGATCAGTTACGCCCTAACGGCACCCTGCGGCACCTCCTCACCCTCGAAGGCTTGTCGCGCGAGCTCATCGAGCGGCTGCTCGAGCGGTCCCAGGGGTTCGTCAGGCCGCTCGGAGCACGGCCGCCGGTCAGCCAGTCTCTCGCCGGCCATACCGTCGCCAACCTTTTCACCGAGCCTTCCACCCGTACTCGCGTCTCCTTCGAGCTCGCCGCGAAGCGCCTCGGCGCCGATGTGGTCAACCTCGAAGTCCAGCTCTCATCACGCGTCAAGGGCGAGAGCATGCTCGACACGGTGTATACGCTTCAGGCGATGCACGTCGACGCAATGGTCATCCGCGACGCAGAAGCCGGCGTGCCCGCCTCAGTGGCCGCGAACGTCGCGCCGCACGTCAGCGTGCTCTCAGCCGGAGAAGCGCACGTGTCCCATCCAACCCAGGGCTTGCTGGACGCCTTGACGGTCCGCCAGCACAAGAAGCGACTCGAGGGCCTGAGCATCGCTATCGTGGGCGACATCCGGCACTCGCGCGTCGCGCGCTCCGACTACCACGTGTTTCAAGCCCTCGGGTGCTCAGACCTGCGGATCGTCGCGCCGCCCGCCCTGATGCCCGCGCCGGAGGAATTCGCCGGCTGCTCGCGCCACACGTCTCTGAGAACGGGACTCAAGGACGCCGACGTCGTCATGATGCTACGCATCCAGAAAGAGCGCATGGGCCAGGCCGACCTCCCCGACGCGGACCGCTACTTCGCAAAATTCGGTCTCACACCCGAGCGGCTGGCCGGCGCCAAACCCGGCGCGATCGTCATGCACCCACAGCCCATGAACCGCGGCATCGAGATCGCCTCCGACGTGGCCGACGGCCCCCAATCCGTCATCCGCGATCAGGTGCGTAACGGTGTCGCCGTCCGCATGGCCGTCCTCGAAGAAGTGTTGACTGTCGGGGCGGCCACGGCATGACCCGCGAGACCCGCGGTACGCTGCACCTCGAAGACGCGCGCGTGATCAAACAGACCGCCTACGACGGCGATCAATTCGTGCTGCGCCTCGAGTCCCCCGCCTGCGCCGCCGGCGCAAACCCCGGCACTTTCGTGCACCTGACCTGCGACCCCACCATCCCGATGCGCCGGCCGCTCTCCATCATGCGCGCCGACCCCAACGCCGGCTGGATCGAAGTCCTCTACAAAGTCCTGGGCCCCGGCCTGCACGCCCTCGCCGCCCGCAAACCAGGCGACACCGTCAGCATCATCGGCCCCATCGGCAACCCCTTCACCCTCCACCCCCAACGCCCCCGCCCCGTTCTGATCGGCGGCGGCGTCGGCATCCCCCCCATGGTCTTCCTGGCGGACCGCCTCCGCAAAGAGCCCCCCGGCCGCTACAAGCCCCTCGTCTTCATGGGCTCCGAGATCCCGTTCCCCTTCCGCACCCGCCCCTCCTCGATCGTGGTATCCGGCATGCCCACCGCCACGATCGCCTGCATGCCCCTGTTGGATGAGTGGGGCATCCCCAGCCGCCTGGCCAGCCGCGCCGGCTACCCAGGCTGCTACGAAGGCTTCGTCACCGAGCTAGCGGACGAGTGGCTAGCCACCCTGGGCCCTTCCCAACTGGCCGAAGTAGAGCTCTTCGCCTGCGGCCCCACCCCCATGTTGGAAGCAGTAGCCGCATTAGCCCGCCGCCACGGCGTGCCCTGTCAGGCGTCTTTGGAGGAATTCATGGCCTGCGCCGTAGGCGGCTGCGCCGGCTGTACGGTGCTGGTGCGGACGCCCGAAGGCGAAGCCATGAAACGCGTCTGCGTAGACGGCCCGGTGTTCGACGCGCTAACAGTGCTCTAGAGAGCGCAGCGCAAGATGCCTCTTGGCCAGACGCTGATCGCCAGGACGGCGATCCGCGAGACTACAGGGACGTACTTGCGGCGTTCTGGCCAAGAGGCATCTTGCGCTGCGCTCGGAGACAGGTAGCACGCAATCGAGCACCGGCAAGACTTATCCGAAATTGATCTTCGCCTCCAGGTTAGCCCGCGAATCCGCGTTGGCCAAAGCCTCCGCAATCTCCACCCGCCCATCCTTGCAAAGCCCATAAAGCGCCACATCGAAGCTCTGAATCCCCCGCTCGCTGCTGGCCGCTATGGCCTCCTTGATCCCGATCACATCCCCCTTCTTGACCAGCTCCGACATGTGAGGCGTATTGAGCATCACCTCCATGGCCGCCATCCGCCGGCCATCCTTCCCCATCACCAGCCGCTGCGCCAATATCGCCCGCAGATACTGCGACATGTCCAAAAAGATCTGCTTGTGCTGCTCCTGCGGAAACAGGTTGATGATCCGATCCATCGTCTCTGCGCAATTGTTGGCATGCAGCGTAGCCAGCACCAGATGCCCCGTCCCCGCGAGATTGATCGCCGCCTCCATGCTCTCCCGATCCCGCACCTCCCCGATCAGAATCACATCCGGCGCCGCCCGCATCGCCCCCCGGAGCGCCCGCGAGTACGACTTCGTATCGAGCCCCACCTCCCGCTGATTGATGATCGAGCGCTTGTTGGTATGCAGGAACTCGATCGGGTCCTCGATCGTGATGATGTGATCCGAGGACGTCTCGTTGCGCAGATTGATCATCGCCGCGAGCGTCGTCGACTTGCCCGAGCCCGTCGCCCCCACCACCAGGATGAGCCCGCGCTTCATCATCGCCAGATCCGCGAGCACATCCGGCAGTCCCAGCGCATCGAGCCGCGGCATGTCGGCCGTGATGTAGCGCAGCACTATCGCCGGGTAGCCGCGCTGCAGGAACACGTTCACGCGGAAGCGCCCGAGCCCCGGCTCCGAGATGGCGAAGTCGATCTCGAGCTCCGCCGCGAAGCGCTCACGCTGCTCGGGCGTCATCAGGGCGAGCGCGGTCTGCCGCACCGTCTCCGGCGACAGGACCTGCTTGTTGACCGGGAATATCTGCCCCTCGATCTTGATCTTGATGGGCGCATTGCAGGTGAAGAAGAGGTCCGAGGCCTTCTTCTCCACCATCAGCCTGAAGAGCGGCTTGGTGTTGAGCTGCGGGTGCGAGCCGGTCGTCGCCGCGGGCGGCCCGGCGAACGTGCCCGTCGTCTCGAGCGAGCTGTGCGATCCCGTGGCGGCAAGCTTCGGGTCCGGCGCTGTCATAGGATTGGCTGAAAGTCGCCTGCGGCGCTTTCAGCGGCCAGTCGTTTCACTTTTCCATACCCCGCCGGCAAAGGGCGGCCTTTGCCGGCTTACTGACTTGCTGTTGCACTATTGTGCTCATATCGGTCTGCCGTCGTCCTCTTCTTCGACGATCTTCAGCGCGCCGCCGTCATCGATGGCTTTGTTCTCGCGCTTGCTCTCGAGCTTGATCCGCAGGCGCAGCTCGTTCTTCGAGTCGGCGTTGCGCAGCGCGTCCTCGTAGGAGATGAAGCCGGTCTCATAGAGCTCGTAGAGCGACTGGTCGAAGGTCTTCATGCCGAGCCGGGTGGAGCGCGCCATGACATCCTTGATCTTCGCCACCTCGCCCTTGAAGATGAGATCCTGGATGAGCGGCGAGTTCAGCATGATCTCCATGGAGGCGATGCGCCCGGAGCCGCCCTCGCGCGGCACCAGCCGCTGCGAGATGAACGCCCTGATGTTGAGGGACAGGTCCATCAGCAGCTGCGACCGGCGCTCGTCCGGGAAGAAGTTGACGATGCGGTCCAGCGCCTGGTTGGCGTTGTTGGCATGCAGGGTGGCGAGCACGAGGTGACCGGTCTCGGAGAACTGAATGCCGTACTCCATGGTCTCGCGGTCGCGGATCTCGCCGATCAGGATGACGTCGGGGGCCTGGCGCAGGGTGTTCTTCAGCGCCGCATGCCACGAATCGGTATCGACGCCGATCTCCCGGTGGGTGACGACGCAGCCCTTGTGCTGGTGCACGTACTCGAGCGGATCCTCTATGGTGACGATGTGGCCGCGGGTCTTCTCGTTGCGATAGCCGACCATCGCCGCAAGCGTCGTCGACTTGCCGGAGCCGGTGCCGCCGACCACGATGACCAGGCCGCGCTTGGAGAGCACGACTTCCTTCAGGACCGGCGGCAGATCGAGCTCCTCGAAGCTCGGGATCTTGGCGTTGATCAGGCGGATGACACAGCCGGTGGCCCCCTGCTGCACGAAGGCGCTGACACGGAACCGGCCGATCCCCGGCGGCGCGATCGCGAAGTTGCATTCTTTGGTGGCATCGAACTCCCGCGACTGGCGGTCGTTCATGATCGCGCGCACCAGCGTCGCGGCCTGCTCAGTGGTCAGCGCGCGCTCGCTCTGCGGGCGGATCTCGCCGTCGATCTTGATGGCGGGCGGGAAGCCGGCGGTGACGAAGAGGTCGGAGGCCTTCTTCTCAACCATGCGACGCAGGAGGTCCTGCATCAACTTAATGGCTTGATCACGATCCACGGCAACCTCCCCTCGTTGAGCCCTGCGCGCAGCGCATCACAAAGCGTCTTTGTTCTGAGCTTTGTAGCGTGCTTCCTCCTTGGTCACCAGGCCCTTCGTCACCAGATCGGTCAGGCACTGGTCGAGCGTCTGCATGCCCGACGCCTGGCCGGTCTGGATGGCGGAGTACATCTGCGCGATCTTGCCCTCGCGGATGAGATTGCGGATCGCCGGTGTGCCGATCATGATCTCATGCGCGGCGACCCGGCCGCCGCCGTTGCGCTTCAGGAGCGTCTGCGAGATCACCGCGCGCAGCGATTCCGAGAGCATCGAGCGCACCATGTCCTTTTCCGCCGCCGGGAACACGTCGACCACGCGGTCGATCGTCTTGGCGGCGGAGCTCGTATGCAGCGTGCCGAAGACCAGGTGGCCGGTCTCGGCCGCCGTGAGGGCGAGTCGGATGGTCTCGAGGTCGCGCATTTCGCCGACCAGGATGATGTCCGGATCCTCACGCAGAGCCGAGCGCAATGCCTCGCTGAAGCCGAGCGTGTCGCGGTGCACTTCGCGCTGGTTCACCAGGCAGCGCTTGGACTCGTGCACGAACTCGATGGGGTCCTCGATGGTGATGATGTGGTCGGGCCGGTTGTCATTGCAGTGATTGACCATGCCGGCAAGGGTCGTCGACTTGCCCGAGCCAGTGGGTCCGGTGACCAGCACCAGGCCGCGCGGCAGCATGCACAGGTCGCGGAAGATCTTCGGCGACTGCAGGTCATCGAGCGACAGGATCTCCGACGGAATGTTGCGGAACACCGCGCCGGCGCCGCGGTTCTGGTTGAAGGCGTTGACGCGAAAGCGCGCCAGCTTGGGAATCTCGAAGGAGAAATCGGTCTCGAAGAACTCCTCGTATGCCTTCCGTTGCTTGTCGTTCATGATGTCGTACACCATGCTGTGCACTTCCTTGTGGCTCAGTGCCGGCATGTTGATACGTTTCATGTCGCCGTCGACGCGAATCATGGGCGGCACCCCGGAGGACAGATGCAGGTCCGATGCCTTGTTCTTGACGGCGAACGCCAGCAGTTGCGCGATGTCGACGGCCATAGGGGGTTCCTGGACTACTGCCGCTTGCGACGGCGGCTCTCAGAGGGGCGCGCGGCAGTATAGCGGAGCAGTTTGGGCGTCCATATGTTAAGGTCCTCGCAGAATTTACCGGATCACCTCGCCGCCGTGCGCACCCGCATCGCCGCGGCGGCCTCGAGCGCCGGCCGGAGTGCCGACTCGGTCACACTCCTGGCGGTTTCCAAGGGGCAGCCGGCGGAACTGATCCGGGCAGCGGCGGCCTTGGGGCTGACCGACATCGGGGAGAGCTATCTCGCCGAGGCGCTCGGGAAGATGGACGCGCTGGGCGACCTGCACCTCACCTGGCACTTCATCGGCCGGCTCCAGGCCAACAAGACCCGCCATATCGCGGAGCGCTTTGCCTGGGTGCACGGTCTCGATCGGCTGAAGATTGCCGAGCGGTTGGCCGCGCAGCGACCTTTTCACGCGCCGGCGCTCAACGTCTGCATCCAGGTGAACCTCGCAGGCGAGGAGAGCAAGGGGGGCGTTCCCGCCCCGCAGGTGCCGGAACTGGCGGCCGCCGTGTCGGCGCTGCCGCGTCTCGCGCTCCGCGGCCTGATGTGCATCCCGCCCGAGGAGACCGATGCCCGGCGTCAGCGCGAGTGGTTCGCCCGACTCAGGGTGCTCAGGGATTCCCTGAACGCAGGCGGCCTCAGCCTCGATACGCTGTCGATGGGCATGAGCGGGGACTTCGAGGCGGCGATTCAGGAAGGCGCGACGCTCGTTCGGGTCGGCACCGCCATCTTTGGGCCGCGATAGTTCAATGCGCTGGATCCGGGCTCCTGTCCGGCCCAGCGCTGCTTCGAGCAACGCCGAAGCGGCTAAGCGTGGTTTTTGCTCGAAGCTCCGCCACCTGCGGCGGCGGGCACATCCATGTGCCTGCTCCACCCGGTACAATCAGCGCATGAGTCATCTTGAGCTGACAGTCCTCGGTGCCGGCAACATGGGGCGCGCGCTCATCGGGGGCCTGCTCCGCCACGGCATGCGTCCGGAGCAGATAGCCGTCGGCGAGAGCCACGAGGCGGCGCGGGCGACGCTCTCCCGGGAGCTCGGCATCGCGGCAACGGCGGACAACGCCGCGGCGACAGCCAAGGCCAATCTCATCGTCCTCGCCGTCAAGCCCTACCAGGCGCGCTCCGTGCTCGCGCCCCTCGCCTCGCAGCTGCGGCAACGCCGTCCCGTCGTCCTCTCGGTGGCCGCCGGCGTCAGGATCGAGGCATTGCAGAGCTGGTGCGGCGCCGGTGTTCCTGTGATCCGGGCCATGCCCAACAGACCGGCCCTGGTGGGCGCCGGAGCGACCGGCCTGTTCGCCTCTTCTGAGGTCGACGCCCCGCACCGCGCGATGGCTGCGCAGGTCATGCAGTCCGTAGGTGAGGTCGTCTGGGTTGCAACTGAGGACGCGCTCGATGTGGTGACGGCGCTTTCCGGCAGTGGGCCCGCGTACTTCTTTCTGCTCGCGGAAGCAATGGCAAAGGCCGGCGTGGACCTAGGACTTCCGATGGATACGGCGCGACGTCTGTCGGTTGCGACGTTGCATGGCGCGGGACTTCTGGCGCAAGTCGGCGACGGCGATCTCGCACGGCTGCGCGCGGAAGTGACATCGAAGGGCGGCACCACTGAAGCGGCATTGCGTGTGCTGCAGGGTGCGGGATTCAACGAGCTCGTCGGTCGTGCGCTGGAGGCGGCAGCACACCGCGGCCGCGAGCTTGCCGAGGAGGCCAAGAGCACCCCATGAACTTACTGGCAATCATCGTCAGCGAGCTGCTCTCGCTCGCCCTGTTCGTGGTGCTCATGCGCCTGCTGCTGCAGTTGGTGAGAGCGGACTTCCGCAACCCGATCTGCCAGGCCATCGTCCGCCTCACGAATCCGCTGGTGATTCCGCTGCGGCGCATCCTGCCGCCCATTCGCAAGCTCGATACCGCGACCGTGGTCGCGGTCGCTATCATCGCCTCCATTCTCGTGGCGGTGGGCTTCGCTTTCTCGAGTTTTCCCGCCGACGCGCTGATCTGGGCCCAGGAGGTGGTGCTGACAGTCGCGTACACGGTGCTGTGGATCTACTTCTGGTCGATCGTCGTCTACGCGCTGCTCAGCCTGGTCGCTCCGGGCGGCTACTCGCCGCTGCAATCGGTGCTGGCGAGCCTCTGCGAGCCCGTTCTGGGCCCGTTTCGCAGGATCATCCCGGGCATCGCCGGCATCGATCTGTCGCCGCTCTGGGCCTGCCTGGCCATTCAGATCATCCTGTATTTCCTGCCGCGCCCGGCCTTTTTCGCGTGGTGAGATAAGCGCTTAGCGACGACATCGCTGCAAACCCTTTAAAAAAAGGCATTTCAGCGCACCTTCAAGCGAAAAAAGCTGTCGCGCAGGCACGCGCATGTGCTATTTTCCGCGCCGATTCATATGGCGCGACTGCAGCACAGCGCGCTCACAACCATTAAATATCGAGGAGTAGCGCAATATGGCGAAAAAGGGTGGTGCTCCGACCAAGTCGGAAGTCCTGACTCAGATCTCCAAAGACACTGGGCTGTCGCGCAAGCAGATCGGCGGCGTCTTCGACTCGCTCAACGGCGTGATCAAGAAGAGCCTGAAGAGCAACGGTCTCTTCACCATGCCCGGCCTGCTGAAGATGAAGGTCGTGAAGAAGCCGGCGACGAAGGCCCGCGAGGGAATCAACCCCTTCACCGGCGAGAAGATGATGTTCAAGGCCAAGCCGGCCAGCAAGAAAGTGCGCGTGATGCCGCTGAAGAGCCTCAAGGCGATGGTTAACTCGTAAGGGGCGGGGACGATATACAAAGCCCGGAAGCGCCTCGCGGCCTTCCGGGTTTTTTTTTATCTTTTGATTGGCGCAAATCGCTCCGGGCGATTTGCGCGAGCGCGGCCTTCCGACCGCAATTGACCTTACTGACTTGCTTTCGAACGGGGTTCTATTTGGGGCCGCAGGAAATCGAGCACGACGCTCCGCAGCTCGTGCAGCCGCCCATGGAAGAAGTGCCCGGCGCCGGGCAGGAGATGTACGGTCGGCGCGGGCGATTGCCGGCGCGCCCAGTCGAGCACCGCGGCCGGCTCGATCACATCGTCGGCATCGCCCTGCACGATGAGCCAGGGACAAGCCGGCGAGTCAACGCCCGCCATCGCGACGCGGGTGATTCCCGGCGCCACCGTGACCAGTGTTTCCGGCGCAGCCTGCGCGGCTGCGCGCACCGCGACGGCGCCTCCGAATGAGAATCCCGCGAGCCAAAGCGAGGCGCCCGGCCAGCGCTCGCGGCCGTAGGCGATCACTGCGAGTGCATCCGCGGTCTCACCGCTGCCCTCGTCGTAGCTGCCCGCGCTGCCGCCGACGCCGCGGAAGTTGAAGCGAATGCTCGGGACACCCAGCTCGACGAAAGCCCGCGCAAGCGTGTAGACGACCTTGTTGTCGAGCGTGCCGCCGTAGAGCGGGTGGGGGTGGCAGACGACGCCGAACCGAGTACCGGCCGCGGCGCCGTCCTCGGCCGGCATCTCCACGAGGGCCTCGATCTCTCCCGCGGGACCCGCGATCCGCACGCGCTCCGCGCGCGGCGGTTTCATGAGGCGGAATGTGCGGCGGTGAGCTCCACGAGCAGCCGGTTGAGGCGCTGCACGAACTCGGCCGGGTTGCCGAGCTGGCTGCCTTCGGCAAGCTCCGCCTGCTCGTAAAGGAGCAGCGACAGCTCTTTGAAGCGCACCGCATCGGCGAGGCCGTCGAGGTGCTTCACCAGCGGGTGGCCGACATTGAGCTCGAGCACCGGCTTCGATTCCGGAACCGCCTGGCCCGCCGCCGCGAGAATCCGCCGCATGCCGGCACCGAAATCATGCTCGCCGAGAACCAGACATGCCGGTGAGCCGGCGAGGCGCTCGCTGACCCTGACCTCGAGCACCCGCTCGCCGATCGCATCCTTCACCCGCTTCAGCAGCCCCTTGCTCTCCTTGCGCTCCTCGTCGAGGCGCTTGCGGTCCGATTCGCTCTCGAGCGTGCCGAGCTCGAGGTCGCCGCGCGCGGCATCCTTGAAGCGCTTGCCCGGGAAGCCCTCGACCTCGCCCGTCAGTTGGCCCATGACCCACTCGTCGATGCGCTCGGAGAGCAGCAGTACTTCGAGCCCCCGTTGGGTCAGCCGCTCGATGTACGGGCTGGCGCGCGCCGCCGTGACGCTCTCGCCGATGATGTAGTAGATCCGGTCCTGGCCCGGCTTCATCCGTTCCACGTACTGTGCGAGGCTCACCACCGGCTCGTTGCCGGACTCGTGCGTGGTCGCGAATCTCAGCAGCTGCAACAGCGCGGGACGGTTGGCCGTGTCCTGCGCCACGCCTTCCTTCAATACCGCGCCGAACTCCTTCCAGAAGGTCGCGTACTTCTCCGGCTCCTCCTTGGCGAGCTTCGCCAGCATGTCGAGCACCCGCTTGGTGAGGCCGTTACGGATGGCCTCGACCTCGGGCTCCTGCTGCAGGAGCTCGCGCGAGACGTTGAGGGGCAGATCGCTCGAGTCGACCACGCCTTTCACGAAGCGCAGATGGAGCGGCAGGAATTGCTCCGCATCGTCCATGATGAACACGCGCCGCACGTAGAGCTTCAGTCCGCGCGCGGCATCCCGTTGCCAGAGATCGAACGGCGCGCGCCCCGGAACATAGAGCAGGCTCGTGTACTCGCGCTTGCCCTCGACGCGGTTGTGACTCCAGGCGAGCGGATCGGTGAAGTCGTGCGCCAGGTGCTGGTAGAACTGGCGATAGTCGTCGTCGCTGATCTCGCTGCGCGGCCGCGTCCACAGCGCCTTCGCCTGATTGACGGCTTCCAGCTCCAGCGACGCCTCCCCTTCCTTGCGCATGCGCACCGGGAAGGCGATATGGTCGGAATAGCGGCGGATCAGCGCCCGCAGGCGGAAGGGATCCGCGAATTCCTTGGCCTCGGGCTTCAAGTGGAGCTTGACCGTCGTGCCACGCTGCGGGCGCGACACGCTCTCCACGGTGAATTCGCCGTCGGCGCTCGATTCCCAATGCACGCCGCTCTCGGCGGGAAGCCCGGCCTTGCGCGACAGCACTTCGACGCGGTCGGCCACTATGAACGCCGAATAGAAGCCGACGCCGAACTGGCCGATGAGCTGCGAGTCCTTCTGTTGATCACCGGAGAGGCTGCGGAAGAATTCGGCGGTGCCGGAGCGGGCAATGGTGCCGAGGTTGCTCACCGCCTCCTCGCGCGTCATGCCGATCCCATTGTCGGTGATGCTCACCGTGTTCGCCGCCTGGTCCGCCTCGACGCGGATCTCGAGCTCGGGATCGCTCGCGAGCAGCGCAGGCTCGCCGATGGCCGCGAACCGCAGCCGGTCGTTGGCGTCCGAGGCGTTCGAGATGAGCTCGCGGAGGAAGATCTCCCTGTGGCTGTACAGGGAGTGGATCATGAGCTTCAGCAGCTCGCGGACTTCGGCCTGAAACCCATGCGTCTGCCGGTCGGCGGTGGAAGCCGTGACGTTTTCGGGACTCGACATGCTCGGCGCTCCGCTCCTGGTTTTATGTCGTGAAGCTGTCCCTCGTACGCTCCTGCGGAGCCTCGGGGGACAGGTCGGAGCGGGGAAACGTAGGGCGGCGGCCCCCATTTTTCAAGGCCAGGGGCGGCCGCGGCGGGGCGGAATCGCGCGGCTCAGCCCGGCAGGCGGAGCAATCGGCGGTAGAGGTCGAAGCAGGTGACGCTGCCGGCAAGAAGCGCCGCGTTCACCCGCAGCTGCGGCACGAGCAGCCAGACGCCGAGCGCGGAGCCCCAGGCGAGCAGCGGCGTCGACAGGGCCGCTGCCTCGACGAGCGCCGTAGTCGCGACGTGGCGACATGCGCCTGTCATATCGTCCAGCTCGTCCCAAAAATGCAGGAAGAATTCCATCCGTCCCAACTCTACTCGCAGCGGCATGCTGCTGTCGTGAGGATTTTCACACTCGCGCCGGCTTGCGGGCCCCACCGGTGATGATAGGCTTGAGCCCGTCCCGTTCAGTGCGCGTTCAGAGAACTCCGGACCATCATGAATCGCATCGTCGTCCTCAACCCGAAAGGGGGCTCTGGCAAGACGACCATCGCGACCAACCTCGCGGGCTACTTCGCTTCACGACAGCAAAAGCCGGTCCTGATGGATTTCGATCCGCAAGGATCGTCGCTGCGCTGGGTGCGCAAGCGCGATCCGGCGCTGCCGCCGATTCACGCCGTGAATGCGTTCGAGATAGACCCGCGAACGACGCGAACGTTCCAGCTTCGAGTACCGGACTTCTCGACGCACGTGATCGTGGACACGCCGGCGGCGCTCGAGCCGCGCCTGCTGCCGGAGCTGACGCGCGACGCGCGCAAGATCCTCGTGCCGGTGCTTCCTTCGGACATCGACATTCACGCCTGCTCGCGCATCATCCGCGACCTGCTGCTGGTCGCGAAGATCCGGCGGGAAGACAACCGCATGGGCGTTGTGGCCAATCGCATCCGCCGCAATACCCTCACCTATCAGTCGCTGATCCGCTTCCTGCAGACGCTCGGGATCCCCATCGTGGCGACGCTGCGCGACTCACAGAATTACCTGCGCGCCGCGGAGCACGGCATCGGCGTGCACGAGATGAAGACCTATGTCGTGCGAGAAGACATCGAGGAGTGGCAGCCGCTGATCAGTTGGCTGGAGATTCCGCCAGGCGCTCCGAAGACAGAGGCGGGAAGCGCGGCGGCGACAGTGGCAGTGCCCTGATCAGTCCGCCGTTCGAAAGCAAGCAATGAAGGGGCTCGGGCCGCAGGATCGAAACGAGAAAATCGGCTGGCCGCGCAAGATCGCCGGGAGCGATTTGCGCCAATGACCTAACGAGCCTTGTTGCCGCCGCCTGCAGCCGGCTGCGCGCCGGTGTCCGGCTTCTGCTCCTCGTCGTCCCAGGACTCGCGCATGCGGTCGGCCCAGTTCTTGTAGCTCGACCAGGTGTTGAGATTGCGCGTGATGGCGGCATGACGGGCGCGCGCGCGCTGCATGCGGTCCATCCAGTCCGGGAACGGCTCGGCCGGATCCGCGGCCGCCGGCACGCTGGAGGGCTGCTGATCCTTCTGCTTGCTGGGCGCGTTGCCTCGCCCCCTGTCGCTTGAGCTCATTGAAGCCACCTTGACCTTTCCTGCAGCGTACGGCTTTTGGTTGCCGCACGCGGGGAACTGGTTCACAAGCATGTCGCCCGTTGCATACAGTTCTCACTTCTCGCGGCGTTATGTCACGCCGCACCCGAACTTTACGCCACCAAGCGATAAACCGGCCGATAGGTGGTGCCGGGCAGCTTCATCCGCCGCTGCGCGATGAACGCGGCGAGCAGCTCGTCGAGCAGCTGCATGATGCCGCGGTCGCCTGCCAGCTCGTAGGGACCGCGCTGCTCGATCGCCTTGATGCCGTGCTCCTTCACGTTGCCGGTGACGATTCCGGAGAAGGCGCGGCGCAGATTGGCGGCGAGCTGATGCAAGGGCTGGCCGCGATCGAGCGCGAGCGCGCGCATCGACTCGTGCGTCACCTCGAACGGCTGCTGGAACTCCGGCTGGATGGAGAGCAACCAGTTGAAGTTGTAGGAATCGCTGCGCTGGCGGCGAAACTCGCGCACCGCCTCGATGCCGCGCACCATGCGGCGGCCGACCTCGGCGGGATCGTCGATGATGATGGTCAGGCGCCGCGCCGCCGCCTCGCCGAGCGTGCCGCCGATGAAGCGGCTGATCTGCTCGAAGTAAGCCGCGCTGGCACGCGGGCCGGTCAACACGACCGGCAGGGGCTGATCCTGGTTCGCGGGATCGAGCAGAATCCCGAGCAGATAGAGGATCTCCTCGGCGGTGCCGGCACCGCCTGGGAACACGACGATGCCGTGTGCGAAGCGCACGAAGGCCTCGAGGCGCTTCTCGATGTCCGGCATGATGACCAGCTGGTTGACGATCGGATTGGGCGGCTCCGCCGCGATGATGCCGGGCTCGGTGATGCCGACGTAGCGGCCGTGCTCGATGCGCTGCTTGGCGTGACCGATGGTCGCCCCTTTCATCGGGCCTTTCATCGCGCCGGGTCCGCAGCCCGTGCAGACGTCGAGGCCGCGCAGCCCCATCTCATAGCCGACGCGCTTGCTGTACTTGTACTCCTCCGAGCCGATCGAATGCCCGCCCCAGCATACGACCAGGTTCGGCCGCGCCTTGTAGTCGAGCACGCGTGAGTTGCGCAGCACGTGGAAGACGGCGTTGGTGATGTCCGCGGAGCTCGCGGGGTCGAAGCGGCCACCCGCCATCATTTCGTTGGCGATGAACACCACATCGCGCAGCACGGCAAAGAGATGCTCCTTGATGCCGCGAATCATTTGACCGTCCACGAACGCAGCGCCCGGGGCGTTGTGGACTTCCAGCTTGATGCCCCACGCGTGACGCACTATGCGGATGTCGAAGTCGCGATAGCGATCGAAGACCGCCTTTGCGTCATCCGTGTCGGCGCCGCTGTTGAGCACCGCCAGCGCGCATTTGCGAAAGAGCGCGTAGAGGCCGCCCCGCCCGGAATCGAGCAGCTTCTCGATCTCCGCCTGCGAGAGGTTCTCCAGGCTGCCGCGCGGCCCGACCCGCGCGTCGATGAACTCCGGAACGACGACGTCGCTATCCATCTCTACGGCCATTCTCTACGGCAGGATATCGATCGGGGTGCCATCGCGAGTCAGAAGCCAGATCTCCACCATATCGGCGTCGGAGACGGCGATGCAGCCGTCCGTCCAGTCATTGTGCTGGTAATACCAGGGCGAGCTCTTCAGGCGGTTCGGCAGCCCGTGGATCATGATCGAGCCGCCGGTCTGCCAGTGATGCACCTGCGCGCGCTCGAGGTCCTGCGCGTTGGGATAAGAGATCTGGATGGACAGGAAATAGTTGCTGCGCGGATTGCGGCGTGCGAGGTAATACCGGCCCTCCGGCGTGCGAAAGTCCCCATCGCGCTCTTTCGGCCCGACCGGGTCGAGGCCGAGCGCAATTTTGTACGAGCGCACGATCCTGTTCCCATCCATGAGATACAGCCGGCGCTCCGACTTCCGCACGACGATACGGTCGACGTCCGGCAGGCCGGGCGAGGGCAGCAACGCGACGCGCGCTGACGGCCGCGCCGGCCCGGCGGCCGGCGGGCTTACCGTCTCCCGCGCGGCTGGAATCGTCGTGGCGGCCGGCACTGCGGGCGTGTTGGCGCGAGTCGCCGTCAGCCCGCAGGCGAGCACGACAGCGGTGAAAATCGCTCTGGATAGCGGCATGGCTAAATTATAGGCGCTCGCCAAGGCGTGGGTGACGTACCTTCATCACAGCCGAATCACCGCGCAGCACGCTGCGTCAAGCTTGACAGTGTGACCCGCACCTCATCAGTCGTCGCCCGCAGACACATCCTCGATACGCGGCACGACCAGTTGCGTGCCCGGACGCAGGTCCGTGAAATCCGTGTCCGGGTTGTACTGGCGCAGCAGCCACAGCGGCAATTGCGAGAAGCGCTGCGTCAGAGTCCATAACGAATCACCGCGCTGCGCGACATACTGCTCCGTCCCGGCGATGCGGTGAGATGCGAAGTAGTTCGCTTCCAGCGCCTGATGGTACTCACGGCGGCGAGCCTCGAACTCCCCGGGAGGCACGCGGCGGAAATCCAGCCGGATGCGGTGTCCAACGATCACCGGTGTGCGGAACCTCATGCGATTGATGCGCCGCAGATCGGACGCTCTGACACCGAGCCACTCCGCGTAGTGGCCCAGAGTCTCCGCGGCCGCGACCTGAATGGTGTCGTTCGAGGCCACGGAGTAATCGGTCGGATCGGGGTTCTGGCTCTGCGCGGAAACGTCCGTCGGCCCCAGCGACGGACTCTCCGCATCCGCCTGCGCGGCGGACACCGGCTGCTCGCCCTCATCCGCGGAGCCGGATTCATCGCTCTCGGGTGGCGCGGCGAGAGCCCCGCCCTGCGAGCTCACGAGCATGGAGTCGGTCGCGGTGCCCGCTCCAGGCGCATCGCCGTCGATGCCGTTGAAGTCGAGCAGGTGCTGGCTTCCCAGGCCGAACTTCGCAGCGGTCGGTAGAGAGTCACCCTCGCGAGCGCTCGCGGGCGTGGATGTCGATGCGGCCGAAGAGGTGGCCAACGCCACCCGCGAGTAATAAGCCGGCGCCGCAGCCGCAACGACCGGAGGCGCGCTGCCCGTATGCACGGGCTTCATGACAGCGGCCACGAGCTGCCCGCGCGCCGCAACCGGGCGGGCACGCCTCGACGTGTTCGCCAGCAGCTCCTGCGGGCCCAATCGCTTGGCCAGCATCGCCGCGGTCAGCGTCGGGCCAGCGGCCGGCAGGCGCAGCTCGTATCCACGAGGTACCGCCAGCCTGCCGCGCCAGACGGCCGGCCGCAGCGCCGGATTGAGCTCCTGCAGCCTCTCGGAGTCGATGCCCAACGCGCGCTCGAGCGGCTCGACGGCGACGTACGCCGGCATCCTCAGCTCCCGGAACCGCTCCTCGCGCATCGGCACGATCGCGCCGAAGTACTTCTGCGGGTTGCGCTCGATCTTCAGGGCCGCGAGGAACGAGACGTAGAAGTTACGAGAGGCGAAGCCAAACGTGCGGCTCTGGTAATCGCGCACGATAGTGACGATGTCCGTCGTGCCGAGCGTGTCTACCGCGCGGCGCATGCCCGCCACTCCGTGGTTGTAGGCAGTGAGCGCGAGCGGCCAGGTGCCGAGAATCCGGTGGTTGTATGCGAGGAGTTGCGCCGCCGCCTCGGTGGCCATGAACGGGTCCATGCGGTCATCGACCGCGCGGTTGATCCGCATGAAGCGCCGCCCGGTCGAGGGCATGAACTGCCAGAGCCCCGCCGCGCCGACCTTCGAGTAGGCGCGCGGATTATAGGAGGACTCGACGAGCGGCAGGGCGGCGAGCTCGGGCGGCAGGCCCTCATCCTTCAGGGCGTCGGCGATGTCCTGCTGCCAGGCGCCGGAACGGATGAGCCCGGCCTTGAAGCGGTTCGCCTGCCCGAGCTGGAAGCGGATGTCTTCCGTCGCCTCCAGCAGCCTCTCGGGGGTGGCTTGCGCGCCCCAGAGCGCCTTGATGTGCTCGTCCTCGGCCGACAGCGGCCCCTGTCCGGAGGCAATCCGGCGCAGCTCCGCGACGTAGTGATCGCGAGCCTGGTTCACGATGCGCTGGCGCGCGCGCGGCGAGCTGTCCGGCGCGAAGTGCAGCGTGTCGTAGACGACGCCGAGATTGTATTGATCGTGCAGGTAGCCGGAGTCCGTATCGATCTGAGTGTAGACGCGCACCCAGAAATCCACGTCGCGCTGCAATTGCGGGGGATAGGGCAGCGCCTGATCCGCCGCCGGCGCGCGCACCATGGCGAGCGGCATCAGCACGACCGCCCATAGCCAGCCCCAGCGTCCCCGCGAGGCACCTGGCCCCCGTGTCGAGTTCATTTACACACCGTCCTGTAGAGGAAGCATTTGAATTTCAATAGGTTACAATTTGACTACCCGGATGGGGGCGCCGCCGCAGCCGCCTGGGTGTCGATGAATTTGACACCCGGCCCGTCGGCGCCCTTTCCAGGGCTGCCATCGGGTGCGGCAAGCGCTCTTCCGGATGTCCGATAACTTCTCACAACGCGCACTGCGTCACAATTGAACCGCGTCGCAGATGCAACATGTCATATCAAACCCGGTCGTGGCCGCTCTGGCACGCGCGTTGCTTGTATCACAGCACCGAGGGCCGGCAGGCGGCCCGGAAGGAAGCAGCTAGCGAATACGAAGAAAGCACAGGCCGGATGAAGCGCAGGATGGCGCACTCCAGCACTGTGTCCCCTGAAGAAAAAGAACGACACTCCTCCACACAAGCAAGCGACCGATAAAACCCCGCCCCTGGCGGGGTTCTTTTTTGTCTGCGTCCCTGCGGCGCAAAGAGCGGCTGTCCTGCCGCTTTGCGCAGGCCAGCCCAATGACGGGATTCATCCCGCGGGCCAGGGAGCGGCCCTGGCCCGCTCGATGACTTGCTTTCGCACATCGCTGGTGGCGGGCCCGGGGAGCTGCCCTGGGCTGCTCAATGACTTGCTTTCGCACGGCAGCTTCGGCTGGGAAGTATCGCCGGCTGGGTCGCCGCTTATCCGCGGGGATCAGGTCGCTTGGCGCCGCCGGCGGCTGGAGCGGCGGCCGTAGAGGCCGTAGATCAGGAAGCCGATCACCGTCCACACGAAGAGGCGTATCCAGGTATCCCGCGGCAGCGCCAGGATCATGGCCGCGCAGGCGAGCGCGCCGCCGATGCAGATGAATCGCGGCCACGGGACCCTGAACGGGCGTGGCAGGTCCGGCCGCGCTCTGCGCAGATAGAGCACGCCGACGCACACCGTGATGAAGGCGAGCAGCGTGCCGATCGACACCAGCTCGCCGAGAATCCTGACGGGAAGCAGTCCCCCGATGATTGCCGCCGCAAGGCCCGTGACCCACGTGCCGTTCGCGGGCGTCTTGAACCTGGGATGTATCCTGGAGAACCACGGCGGCAGCAGCCCGTCCCGCGCCATCGACATGAAGATCCTCGCCTGCCCGATGGTCATCACGAGCATGGTGGAGGTCATCCCCAGAATCGCGCCAAGCTTCACCGGAACCCCGAGCCAGCGCAGGCCCGAGTATTTGTCGAGCGCCACCGCCACGGGGGCCGCGACGTTCAGGTCCCGGTACGACACCATGCCCGTCAATACCACGACGGTGGCCATGTAGAGCACCGAGCAGATGCCGAGGCTGGCGAGAATGCTGAGCGGCATATCGCGCTCCGGACGCTTCGCCTCCTGCGCGCAGGTCGAGATCGTATCGAACCCGATGTAGGAGAAGACGATCACCCCCGCACCAGCGACGACGCCGCTCCAGCCGAACTGCCCGAAGTGCCCCGTATTCGGCGGAATGAACGGATGCCAGTTGACGGGATGGACGTAGCTCACCCCGGCGAGGATGAAGAGTGCGATCACCGCGATTTTGAGGGCGACGATGATGGTGTTCGTCCCGGAGGACTCGCGGATGCCGACATAGCACAAGGTGGCGATCGCCGTGATGATGAGCACCGCGGGAACGTTCAGCCAGGCGCCCGTGGTGACGATCGCAAAGCTGCCGGCACCGCGATCGAAGGGCGCTTGCGCCAGCGCGGTCGGCAAGTGCAGGCCGAACTGCGCCAGCAGGCTCGCCACGTAGCCCGACCATCCGACCGACACCGTCGCGACCGAGAACGTGTACTCCAGAACCAGGTTCCAGCCGATGAACCACGCGATCAGCTCGCCGAATGCCGCATGCGCGTAGGAATAGGCGCTCCCCGACACCGGAATCATCGCGGCGAGCTCCGCGTAACACAGTGCGACGAGGGCGCAGCTGCAACCGGCGATCACGAACGACAGCACCAGGGCGGGGCCGGCCTGGTTGGCCGCGGCGGTGCCTGTCAGCACGAAGATGCCGGTCCCGATGATGGAGCCGATTCCGAACGCCGTCAGGGCCACCACGGACATCGTCCGCCTGAGCTCCGGCGGCGAGCCGCTGGCGCCGTCTTCGCGCCGGCCGGGAGCGGATGGCGCGCCCGGAAATCCCTGCGAATCAACGCTCACGGTACCAGCACTATCTGTCCGCTGGTCGCGCGCGACTCCAGCCGCACGTGCGCCTCCGCGGCGCGGGACAGCGGCAGACGCAAGCCGACCTGCGGTCGGATGACGCCCCGCTCCATTACCTCGAAAGTCTCGCTGGCCACCGCCTCGAGAGCGGCGCGGCCACGGATGTAGTGAAACAGCATCGGCCGCACGAGCGTATTCGACTTTGCCGACAGCCGCGAGACGGCGAATGGCGGCACCGGGCCGGAGGATTGGCCGAAGTTGACCAGCGTCGCCAGGTAGTCCAGACAGTCGAGCGAGCCCGAGAACGTGTCGGCGCCGACGGAGTCGTACACGACCTCGACTCCCTTCCCGCCGGTGATCTGGGCTACGCGGTCCACGAAACTCTCGCTGCGATACAGAATGACGTGGTCGGCGCCGCATTGGCGCGCGATTTGGGCCTTCTCCTCGGACCCCACCGTCGCGATGACCGTCGCGCCCAGATGCTTGGCCCACCTGACGAGCGGCTGGCCCACGCCGCCAGCCGCCGCATGAATCAACAGCGTCTCACCCGCGCGCACGGGATGAACCTTGCGAAGCAGCATGCACGCGGTGAAGCCCTTGATGGTCAGGCTTGCGGCGGCTTCGTCCGAGATGCTGTCCGGCAGGCGCAGAGCCAGCGATGCCGGCAGCAGGCGCCTCTCCGAATACGCCCCGTACGAGGCATCGATGTAGGCGATCCGATCCCCGGGCGCGAATCCCTGCACTCCCGCCCCCACCTTCTCGATCACCGCGGCAGCTTCCAAGCCGGGGATTCCCGGCAGCTTCAGCGTGTCGTAGAGCCCGGACCGCACGTAGGTGTCGTGAAAGTTGACGCCGATGGCCGTGTGCCGGACCTGAAGCTCACCGGGTCTGGGATCAGGGACGTCCACGCGCTCGTAGCGGAGCTTGTCGGGGCCGCCCGTATCGCGAAGGATGATCGCGTAATTCATGATTCAGCCCCTGGCGCTCGCGTCAGTCGAATGTCAGCTCTTGCGTCCACCCGAACGGGTCCGGAGCGCGCCGCTCCTGGATCGCAAGCAACGACTCGCGCAGATGCTTCGCAACGACATCGGTTGCGCGCAGCCTGTACTCGCGCCCATCGCCTTCGACCAGGACGGCGATCGGGGCGACGATCGCGGCGGTACCGCAGGCAAAGAGCTCGCTGCAGCGGCCGCTCGCGATGCCATCGATCACCTCGTCGAGGGCGATTCGACGCTCGTGCGCCCTGTAGCCGAGACTCCTGGCCAGCGTGAGCAGCGAGTCGCGCGTGACCCCCGGAAGGATCGCGCCGTCGAGCTCCGGCGTATGCACTTCGCCGTCGAGCACGGCAAAGATGTTCATTCCCGAGAGCTCCTGCAGGTAGCGATGCTCGTTTCCGTCCAGCCACAGGGCGATGGTGCGGCCGCTGACCACCGCGGCAGTGGAAGCCCGCAGCGAAGCGGCATAGTTGGCGGACGCCTTGGCCTCGCCGATGCCGCCGGCCGCCGCGCGGACGTCGGCGCGCTCGATGGCGACTTCCATCGCGCCCGAGGCATAGGCCTCGACCGGATTCGCGATCACCATGAAGCGGAAGGTGTCTGAGTTGCGCAGCATGTAGCCGCTCTCGGTCCCATAAAGGAACGGCCGCAGATACAGCGACCGTCCCGACTGCGTCGGCATGATGGGACTGCACGCCTGCACCACCGCGCCGAGGCCCTGGAAGAACAGCGCCTCCGGAACGGTGGGCATCGACAGGCGCGTGGCCGAACGCGCGAGGCGCCGGCAGTTGGCGTCGGCGCGAAAGAGATTCGGGCGGCTGCGACCGATTCGATACGCCTTGAGCCCTTCGAAGACCAGCTCCGCGTACTGCAGGGCACGCGATCCAGGCCAAACCTGAATCGGGCCGTAGGGCAGCAGCCGCCCCCGCTGCCACACCCCGTCATGCCACTCGGCATCGAACATCACCGGAGCGCTGACCTGTCCGAAGCCGAGGCGCTCCGGCAGCCTGAAGCTCGCGACGGCAGCGGCCACCCCTGGATCGACGTCGTAGGCGTCCAATTCAGCCTCGCAGATAAGCGTCGGTGCCGGCAAGCCAGTCCTGGCGTGGAGGCGAGAACACGTCGACGTCCAGGGTTTCCTCGAGGGCCACGGCCCGATGCGGCAGGTTGGAGGGAATCACCACCACCTCGCCGGCACGCACCGTGACCTCCTGCTCGTCATTGGCACCGAACCAGAAGCGCAGCGCCCCGCTCAGGATGTACGTGAGCTGCTCGTTCTCGTGCGAGTGCCGCGGGACTTCCTCGCCACTTGCGAAATACACGTGCGCGATCATCATGCGCTCGCCGGTGATCAGTTTGCGGCTCAGCCCTTTCTTGAGCTGCTCGGCCGGCATGTCGGTCCAGCGGTAGTGGGGAACCCGGGCTGTCGTATTCACTTTCATGCAGATTTCCCTCGCTTGAATCAGGTTGCGGTGAATCTCGCATCCACCGGCACGTCATAGCCGGTTGCGAGCCTGTTCGTCTCGTTGGCGAGCCCGATGACGGCCATCAGCTCCGAGAGCTGCTGCTCGGTCATGCCCTTGGCGCGCGCACCGGCGCCATGGGAGGCGATGCAGTAGCGGCAGCCGTTGGTGACGCTCACCGCCAGGTACACCAGCTCCTTGGTGAGCGGGTCGAGCGCGCCGGGCGCCATGACCTGCTTGACGTTGCTCCATATGCGCTGCAGCGCCGGCGGATCGTGGGCGAGAACCTTCCAGAAGTTGTTGACCCAATCGACCTTGCGTGTCGCCATGATGTCATCGTAGACAGCGCGCACCTCGACGGAGGCTTGAGCGTACTCGATGGGCTGGCGCAGTGTGCTCATCGGGGCACGATCGCAATGACGCGCGCGGGAAATCCGGTGCCGTCAGCGGGCTTCGGGAACGTCACCATCACCAGCGCGCCGGCATCCGGCACCTCATCGAGGTGGGCCAGCATCTCGATCTGATAGTGGTTGGTGCCGAGCACGTAGGACTCCATCGAATAGTCGTTCTTGGAGGCGAGGATGCCGCCGTCGGTGTCCGTCGTCTCATGGCCCGTTGCCGTGACGTGACGCTGCTCGTACAGGAACTTCAACACCGGCATGCTCCAGGCCGGGTAGTGGCCGACGCCGTGCGCATCGACATTCTCCATCGCCGCCTGGTTGGGCCAGCGCTTCGACCAGTCGGTGCGCATGGCGACGAATGCATGCGCCGGGATCCTGCCGTGGCGGCGTTCCCACGCATGGACGTCCTGCATCGTAAGCATGTAGTCCGGATCGCGGGCCACCTTCTCGTGCACATCTATCACCACCAGCGGCAACAGCATTTCACTGGGCGCAATCTGGTCTACGGTCCTCAGGCCCGTATGGAAATGCGCCGGCGCGTCCACATGCGTGCCCCACTGACCGACGTGGCAGTACCGGTCCACGTGAAAGCCATCCTTGGGAATGGTGTAGAGCGCGGTAACCGTCATGGCCCCGAAGCCCCTCCAATGGGGAGTGTTGGGTCCAAAGGTGTGCGTCAGGTCGACGTAGCGCGCCCGGGAGAGCACGCGTTCGTAAACCGACCAGAGGCCCACTGCATCCACACGTGGCGCCGCGGCGGATGACGCATGCATCGAAGCCGGGGCCGGGGCGGCGTATGCCGCGCACGGGCCGCCGAGTGATGCGCAGGCGAGCGCTGATGCGATCAACGAATTGGGAAGTCTCATGCGGGGTCTCCTATTGGAAGCGGTAGCTCCACTGCGTGCCGATGGTCATCGGTTGCAGCGTCGAGATGCGGGTCAGCGGCCCTATGTTGAAGCTGAAGCTCGTGTTGTTGGCCGACACCCAGGGCACCTTGTTCGTGAGATTGGTGACGAATAGCGAGCCGGTCCAGCGATCGCCGCCGAGCCCGATCCTGAAGTTCGCCATGGCGTAGCCCGGCAGCTGGATTACCGAGTACGCCTCGTCCCAGGATGAGCCGGTATACGTCCCGTCCAGGCGCGCGGTCAAGGTCAGATCCCCGACCGGCCGGGCGTACTCGAGCGCGGCGCTGCCAGTTTCTTTCGGTACGTTGAGGATCGGCACGCTGCTGCAGGAGCCGCCGATCGTGCAGCTCGGGAATGAGTAGCCCGAGTTCCCGAGCGAGCCCACATAGGCCGGATTGACGTTGGTGATGTCGGCCCGGGTGTAGGTACCGGACAGGTAGAACGTCCAGGCGTCGGTGATCTTCGCGGCGAAGTCGAGCTCCGGTCCATAGCTGCGGCCATCGCCGGCATTGGTGGTGTACTCCGTGCCGCAGGAGAGCAGCGCCGTCTGCTGCACCTTGTCCCACTTGATGTAGTAGACATCGGCATTCAGCCTGATACGGTTCTGGTCGAGCATCGCCTTCTCGCCAGCCTCGTAGTCCCATACGGTATCGGAGTCGAACGATTCCGGGCCGCCCTCCGGACAGGCCACCAGGGGGATCGTCATGTTCGCCCCGCCGGGACGGAAGCCTTTCGATGCCGAAAGGTACGTCGTGAGGTTGTGGTTCGGCATCCAGGCGATATCGGCCCGCGGGATCACGCCGCTCGCCGAGGCGAAGTTTCCGGGAGGGTTCGCCAGCGGCGCCGCCTGCGGCGTGAAGAAGTAGCCCCACTCGTTGTTGAAGGCCGAGGTGTCATAGCGGAACCAGCGCAGGCCACCCTCGACCTTGAAGGTGGGCACGAATTGCCAGGAGGCATCGGCGAAGGCCGCCTTCTGGGTGATCTCGTACAGATTGTCGATGCCGAATGTCAGCCCCGTCGGGTTGTACATCGGCGGCGAGAGCGTCTGCGACAACTCCGCGATGTAGGGCGCGTTCTGCTGCTCCACGAAGGCGGAATTCAGCGTGCTGTAGAAGAGGCCCGTGACCCAGTGGAGCGTGTCGCTTCCCGTGGAGTTCAGCCGCAGCTCCTCGCTCACCTGGTGCTCCGGCTCCGCCTCGTAGATGGGCGTGTCGATGTATGTCGGCATGCCGATCGCGGCCATTTCCGCCGGCGATACCAGAAACGACTCCAGGGTCCAGGAAGTCGCCTCCGAGGCGTCCTGGATCTGCCACGAGCGGCGGTCGAAATAGCCGGTGGCGCTCGTGAGATCGGCGAAGGGGAGATTCGCCACCACGGTCGCCGAGAACACGCTCACGCGATCGTACACCTCCTCGGCGATCGGGTACGGCTGATAGTGCGTCTCGTACCCGGGCCCCGGAGGCAGGTCGAACTCGTCGTAACCGCCGAGTTTCGTGAGCTGGCCGAGCGCCAGCAGGTTGATGTGCAGTTTTTCGTTCGGCTGGATGAGCACCTCGAGGCGCCCGGACAGCTCCTGCTCGATATTGACGTCGGGGATCACCTTCTGTACCGGCGCATCCAACACATTGCCGCGGGTGTAGGGCGGCCCATCCGGCGCCAGCACGTCCGCCGGGAACGGATTGAGCACCGTCCGGCTTATCCAACCGCTGCGATAATCGTCGGAGACCACTCCGCGCACGGCCCAGTAGTCACTGTTGGAATAGTTGAACATCCCGTCCGCGCCGCCGTTGGCGCGCCCGCCGTCCGTGTGCGAAAGGGTGGCGTCCGCGGAGCCGCTGACGTTGTTCACCTGCGGTTGATTCGGAAGCAGCTTGATGGTGCCGCCCATCGAGCCCGCGCCGTAGAGAGTTCCCTGCGGCCCGCGCAGCACCTCGACACGGTCGAGGTCGTACAGATCCGGGTCGATGACCACCTTGCCGATCTGTCCCATGGCGGGAGGAGACAGCGGGATGTCCCCGAGATAGAAGCCCACGGTCGGCGAGTTACCGCCGTTCGAGGCGATGCCGCGGGCCTCGAACTCGGTCTGATCCGGGCCGGCGCTGCGCATCGAGAGCCCGGGCACGTCGCGCGCCACCTCCTCGAGCGAGGTGATGCCCCGGCTCTCGAGCTCGGTGCCGGTCACCGCCGAGATGCTGATGGGCGTGCTTTGGGCCGTGGACGTGTAGGTCTCGGCGGTCACCACGACCTGTTGCAGCGTGGCATCAGTCTCCGCCGACGAGGTGGCGGCGGTAGCCGGCGCCGCCGGCTGTGCGGGCTCGTCCGCAACCACCAGGCCGCTGCCGAGGGCAAGGAGAACGCAGATCATCGGGCCGCCGAATGATTTGTTCTTCAGCACGGGTTAACCCCTTATGGCGTTGTGGCGCGCACCACTCCCCTCCGCGATCGACGTGGCCGCAACCGTGACTACCCCTCCTCCAGAAATCCTAGTGCCCGGCCGATCGAATGTGCTTTCAAAAGGGGGGCCTCGGCAGCACGTTTCGTAAAAGGATCTTCTGCAGCTTGGCTGTTTCGTGGTAAATACTTCGGCGGGCCCACGACCGGTGAATCACCTATGGCCGATCCCATTGCTCCCGCCAGCTCCGTCCCCGTTGCATCGCCGCACCAGCTCGATGACATCGACCACCGGATACTCGGCGAGCTCTCCCGCGACGGCAGGCTCTCGAATACGGACCTGGCGCGCCGCATCGGACTGTCCGCGTCCGCCTGCTGGACTCGGGTGCGCGCGCTGGAGCAGAGCGGCATCATCAAGGGCTATACCGCCGTCATCGATCGCGCGGCCATCGGCTTTCCCGAGACTGTCGTCGTCGAGGTGACGGTCGACAAGCAGAAGCACACCAGCGATGTGCTGGAAGGATTCGAGGCCGCCATCGAACGCATGCCGCAGGTCATCGAAGCTTCGCTGGTCGCGGGGGACTTCGACTACTACCTGCGGGTCGCCGCCTCGAGCACCGCCGATTACGAGCACTTCCTGCGGGAAAAGCTCTACCGTGTTCCAGGGGTGAGACAGGCGCGCTCGATCTTCATTCTGCGGGAGATCGCGCGGCCCCTGATCTTGTAGGCGGCTCGGGAGTTGGTAGCATGCGTCGGCGAGCGCCACGCCGCTGATCGCCCGGGAGAGCACCATGATCAAAGTCAGTGTGATGTACCCCAATAAGCCCGGAGCCCGGTTCGACCACGACTATTACCGCGACCGGCACATGCCGCTGGTAAAGCGCCTGATGGGGGACAAGTGCAGGTACTACACCGTAGACAAGGGCTTGGCGGGCGATTCGCCCGGCACCGCACCCACCTACATCGCGATGTGCCACATCTTCTGCGATTCGACCGCAGCGTTTCAGGCGGGCTTCGGCCCGCACGCCAGCGAGATCCTCGCCGACATCCCCAAGTACACCGAGCTGGCGCCGGTGATTCAGATCAGTGAGGTCGTCGTCGGCGAGAGCTGAGCGCGGCTCATCATCGGGACAGCAGCAGGCTGCAGCAGGTCACGCCGCCTTCGGCTTTTTCCGTCTCGGACATCGCCACCGTGTGCACGCGGATCCCGTGCCGCCGCAGGATTTCGGCGGTGCGGGGATGCGAGCCGGGATAGATCACGTCCGTGCCGATCATGAGCGCGTTGGCACCGGAGGGCTCCGAGTCGTCCACTTCGATGAAGCGCATGCCCGGGAACTGCGTCCGCTCCACATATCGGGGGTTGATCAGCAGTTGGTCGGCCGCCACCTGCGTGACGGCGGTTTTGAGGTGAAGACAATCCTGCACCGACACGGGCACCATCCGATAACCGAAGGGTAGAAGCAGAGCGCCGAGTTGTTGGATGCCGCTCGCATTGCTGCGGCTCGAGGTCCCCACATACAGCGTGCGCTGCACGCGCAGCACATCGCCACCATCCAGTGTCCCAGGGCTTTCGATGCGGCGGAGGTCGCGATACTTGCCGAGCACCGTTGCGACCGACGCCGTTTCCGCTCTGCGTGATGGTGCACCGGGACGGGTGATGACCGCCACTTCGTCGAGAACGACGGCGGTGTCCTCCACGAACACGGAATCGGCGAGCTCGGACTCCTCCGCGAGGCTCTCGATCCGGCAGCCGAGCTCGCGCAGCGCCTGCTCGTAGCCATCATGCTGCTCTCGGGCGAGAGCAACGTCGATGGCGGTGCGCTGCAGATGCGTGAGCTCGCACCGCGTCATCGCGGAGCTGATCTTGCGGGTTACGGCGATGCGCGCAGTCATATCAATACGGGAGGATATCAGGTAAGGTGATTCGTCTCGGATTCCGCAGCCCGAAAACCAGAACGCACCTGCATGCAATCCGCCGGTGAACCCCGTCGCAGCCTCGGTCTCGTTGCGACCACCTCGATAGTCATCGGCAACATGGTGGGTTCCGGGGTCTTCCTGCTGCCTGCGTCGATGGCGGCGTACGGCGTCTACAGTCTTTGGGGATGGGTTGTAAGTACTGCGGGCGCTCTGCTCCTCGCCCGGGTATTCAGCAGGCTTTCGCAACGCGTGCCCCTGGCAGGCGGTCCTTACGCCTATCCACGCGAAGTCTTCGGTGACTTTGCGGGATTCCTGCTCGCGTGGATGTATTGGATAAGCATTGCGGCATCCGTCGCGGGCATCGCCGCCGCTTTCGTGAGCTACCTGGCGACTTTCGTGCCGTTGCTCGGCACCAGCCGGGCGGCTGGCGTGGTCGCCGCGCTCGCCGCGACATGGGTGCTGACCGGGGTGAGCATACTGGGCGTGCGCGCGGCCGGACGGCTGCAGGTCATCACGGTGATTCTGAAGGCCGCCCCGCTCCTCGTGTTTGCCCTGTGGGGAATCTTCTACTTCAATCCTCACATGCTCAGCTCCGGCGCGACCGTCCAGTCGGCGCCGGCGGCCATCGACGCGAGCGCCGCGCTGGCGATGTGGGCCTTCCTGGGTCTCGAGTGCGCCACGATTCCGGCCGACCACGTCAAGGATCCTGAAAGGACCATCCCCCGCGCGACCCTGTGGGGGACCGGGATTGCGGCTGCTTTGTACATCCTCTGCACAACGGCGGTCATGGGGATCATTCCAGCCGGCGCGCTGGCTCATTCCAACGCGCCGTTCGCCGACGCTGCGAAGCTGATCTGGGGTAGTTGGGCGGGCAAACTGATCGCAGCTGCCGCGATCGTCTCGTGTTTCGGCGCGCTCAACGGCTGGATCCTGATGTCAGGTCAGTTCCCGCAGGCGGCGGCGCGGGACAATCTGTTTCCGAAACTGCTCGCCCGGGAATCGGCTCGCGGCGCGCCGATTGCGGGGCTGGTTTTCTCCAGCATCGTCGCCACCCTGCTGATCCTCATGAACTTCAGCAGCGACCTCGTGACTCTGTTCAACGTCGTCATCCTGATCGCGACGTTCTTCACGCTGGTGCCCTACATGCTGTGCTCCCTGGCCGAGTTGCTGCTCGGTCGCCGCGACGAGGCGCCCAGGCGCAACATCGCGCTGGCTTCCCTGGCTTTCGCATTCTCCCTCTGGGCCACCGCGGGCGCCGGCAAGGACTGCCTGTACTGGGGCACTCTGTTGATGCTCGCCGGCCTGCCGCTCTACGCCTGGCAGAAGTGGCGTCAGCCCGGCGCGGTCGCGTGATACGTCCCCGGGACCGCAGCGCGAGACCCGGTTTTTGCCAAGAGGTTTTTGCTTAGGAATTTTTTATACGTATAATATACGTATAGGGACTGCACGAATGCGGGTCTCATCGTCGGGCCCGTTGCTATAGCCCAAGGATGGCTTTCGGCTCCAGGTAAGCCTCCAGGCCAAAGACACCATATTCACGGCCGAGACCGGACTGCTTGAAACCCCCGAACGGCGCCTTGGGCTCGTGGGTGAGCGTGTTGACCATGACACGGCCGGCGTCGATGCGTGCGGCGACGCGTGCGCCGCGTTCGGTGTTGGTGGTGACCACTGAAAAGCGCAGACGTGCGTAAGATCTCGTTCACCGGCGGGCGCTCGTGGACCTGATCAGGGAGACCGGTTAGGCGGCCCCGCCACGAGGGGTTGCGAAGCCAGGCAAGACGAAATCACGAGCAGTCCCGCTCCTGCTCAAGCCCTGAAACCGCAGATCGCACTCGGAGCCGACGCGCGTATCATCGGGGTATTCGTGCGCACCCGTCGAGCGAGGATCCGGAGAGAGGAGTCGCTGCGATGCCAGACCCGATAGAGCCGCCTGCCGAAAAACCCGACGTAAGCGTCCCGGAGCCCGCTTCAGGAGCCCTCTTCGAGCCCTACGACAGCCCTGCGGGCGGTTGGGGAGCGCTCCAGGCGACCGCCCAGGCACTTCGCGAGCAGAGCATCGTCTTCGAGGGCTCGAAGGCGCTCCTCTCGATGAATCAGCCGCGCGGCTTCGATTGCCCGGGCTGTGCCTGGCCCGATCCCAAGCACACGAGCTCCTTCGAGTTCTGCGAGAACGGCGCCAAGGCGGTGTCGTTCGAGCTCACGAAACGACGCGTCACGCGCGAGTTCTTTGCCGCGTATTCGGTGAGCGAGCTCGCGACGCACAGCGACTACTGGCTGGAGGAGCAAGGCCGCCTCACCGAGCCGATGCGCTACGAGGCTTCGAGCGACCACTACGTACCCGTGTCCTGGGAGGACGCATTTGCCACCGTCGCCCGGTGCCTCAACGACCTCGCGAGCCCGGATGAAGCGGAGTTCTATACGTCCGGCCGTACCTCCAACGAAGCGGCGTTCCTGTATCAGATATTCGCGCGACGCCTCGGCACCAACAACTTCCCCGATTGCTCCAACATGTGCCACGAGGCGACGAGCGTCGGCCTGCCCGAGAGCATTGGTATCGGCAAAGGCACGGTGGTTCTCGAGGACTTCGACGCCACCGATGCGATCTTCGTCGCCGGGCAGAACCCCGGCACGAACAGCCCGCGCATGATGACCTCGCTGCGGAACGCGGCGCGCCGCGGCGTGCCCATCGTTGCGATCAATCCCCTGCGCGAGCGCGCGCTCGAGCGTTTCACCGCGCCGCAGGATCCCATCGAGATGTTGACTCTGAGCTCGACACCGATCGCGCACGAGTACTGTCAGGTCAAGGTCGGTGGCGACGTGGCGCTGCTCAAGGGCATGATGAAGCTGATCTTCGAGCAGCACGAAACCGCGCTCGCGTCCGGCGGAGCACCCGTTCTCGATATGCCCTTCATCGAGCGTCACACGCTCGGGCTCCAAGGGCTCATGGACGATGTTCGCGCAACGTCCTGGACCGACATCATCCGCGTATCGGGGGTGCCCCGTGAGCAGATCGAGCGCTTGGCGCGTATCTACGTCAAGGCCAAATCGGCAATCTTCGTCTATGGAATGGGGTTGACCCAGCATCGCCATGGGACGGGCATCGTCCAGCAAGTCGCCAACTTGCTGCTGCTCCGCGGAAACTTCGGCCGGCCCGGCGCAGGCATTTGCCCGGTCCGCGGCCATTCGAACGTCCAGGGCGATCGCACGGTCGGCATCGACGAGAAGCCGAGCGCGACGCTGCTCGCGCAGATCGAGAAGGTATTCGGCTTCCGGCCGCCGGCGCGTCACGGACATGCCGTCGTGGATGCATTGCAGGCGATGATCGAGGGACGCGCCAAGGTATTCATCGGCCTCGGCGGCAATTTCGCGGCCGCAGTGCCCGACACCGCGATTGCGCAGGCGGCCATGCGCCGCCTCGAGCTCACCGTGGGAATCAATACCAAGCTCAATCGGGGCCATCTCGTACACGGCCGGGAAGCGCTGATCTTGCCATGCCTCGCGCGCAGCGATATCGACGAGCAGGCGAGCGGAGTGCAGAGCGTGACTGTCGAGGACAGCATGTCGATGGTTCACGCATCCGGAGGGCTCGTGGCGCCGCCGAGTGAGCACCTCAAGTCGGAGGTTGCGATCGTCTGCGGGATGGCGCGGGCCACGCTGCCGGACAGCGGCATCGACTGGGACGGCTTCGAGGCCGACTACGACAGGATCCGCGACAAGATCGAAGCCGTCTTTCCGGCGCTTTTTGCGCAGCTCAACGCGAAAATCCGCCGACCCGGCGGCTTTCATCTCTACAACGGTCCCCGTGAGCTCACCTGGAATACGCCCTCGAAGCGCGCAAACTTCATCGTCTACCCGGGTCTTGCCGAGAACCCCGACGTGGCCGACGGACGGGCACTGCGACTGACGACGATTCGCAGTCACGACCAGTACAACACGACGATCTACAGTCTCAACGATCGCTACCGCGGCGTCTTCGGCGGCCGCAAAGTGCTCTTCATGAACGCGGACGACATGGCAGAGCGGCACATCGAGGCCGAAGCGCTCGTCGAGATCGAGTCCCTCGCGGATACCGACCGTCGTCGCGTGGTCGGCGGCTTCAAGGTCAAGCCGTACAACATTCCCCGCTGCTCGGTCGCTGCCTACTATCCCGAGACCAACGATCTGCTGCCGCTGAGTCATCATGACGCCAGGAGCAAGACACCGTCGGCGAAATCCATTCCCGTCCTGATTCGACCCATGGGAGCAGTTCACCCCGACGCGCGCCAGCCTTCGTCCCCCATCTGATCTGCCGCCGACGCCGGCTTTTGGGCAGCGCTGCACTCAGGTGTGTGATTCCTCTTTGCGCTTGCGCACACGGGGGCTGCTGCGCCGTTTGGCAAGCAACGGGGACTCTCCCGTGCGCGGAGCAGGCACCGGCTTGTCGTAATCGGAGAAGCGAGCGCGCTTGATAACTGGGGCCATGCTGACTGTGGAGCCGGGGTTTCGAACATCCTGAATACCGCGATCCCAGGCAAAGAGCATGTTCTTGATGATGCCGTGCCAGCGCTTCTCGCTCCTGGCGAGCTTCGCCAGTTCACGCCCGACCTCGACAGCCGCGTCGCACAGTTCATCGAGCATCTGCGAATACTGTCGGGAAGATATTTCCAAGCGGGAAGCGAAGAAGTGCGACAGTGTCTTCCCGGGAGACCATGTCTTGCGACCCTCGATGGACAGTCCGGGAGCGGTGTCCCGGAAGCCATCGTATGCTTGCGTGGTCACAAGGTCATAGACGGGGGTGAAGGCAACGTCATCGAGGCTCGTGTAGTAGAGAGCGATGTTCTTGGAATGACAGTCTGCGTTCCGGACGACGAAGTTGGCCAGCAGGTGATACCCCAGCTGCTCGAGCTGTGCCTTACGGGTGGCATCAGGGAGGTAGGTTGCGGTGGCCTTCAGCACGCGTTCCATGGTGGTGGCGTATTTCTCGTGAGGGGGCAGGCCCAGAAGGCTACAGGCATCTTCCAAGCCATGGGTGGGAACGCCTTGCGCATCCACGTCGAAGCGCTCCACCAGCAGAACCTGTCCGTCGTCCGAGAGCTGCGTGTGAGCCACCGACACCTTGTTGAGTCTGGACAAGACCCGCATGGTGTGATGCTCATTGAATGCCAGGTACTGGAGGTTACTTGAACCCTTCACCAGATACCGGGCGGTGCGAAGGGTCGCGCGGCCAGGCTCCAGGGTCTCTTCCGGGATCTCTGGCGAGAGAAACTTCGGCACCACGCCCGACACTGCGCTGCGGGCATACCGGCGGACCAGGTCATCGAAATACTTGGGGCTGAAGTCCTCGTGCAGGAGCGCTTTGAGGTCCAAGGGCTCTTCTGGGGCATGGGCCTGCATCTGGGGCGGAATCACGGTGACTCGGCCAATGCCGTTGCGGCCGACCACCGCGAGAAGCGACAGGTCCGTGCCATCCAGGGCAGAGCCCAAGACCTCTCGCAGGATGGAGAGCAGGTAGCCTTCCGGTAGGTTTTGACGGAAGAACGGATGCAGGTCGCGCGGCCACAGCCACGGCGAGGCCTGCACTGGCATTGTCAGGCTTACGAAGTCTGCCGAGGCCACCCCAGGCTCGTACTGCAACACGTACTGGTCGCGTTCACGAAAGAGGCGTGCGACCAATCGGCCTTGAACAAAGACGGAAAGCTCCATATGGAGCCGTCAGGGCTCTTCGCCGCGTTGCTGCTCTGCGAGCACATCGGTGAGGGTGCGCTGGCGTCCTCGCGCGACCAACCTGAGCTCGTAGCCAAGCGCTCGGGCGAGGCGCAGAAGAGCTGCCAGGCTCATGTCGGCCTTGGCCGCCGTTTCCATGCGGGAGAGCGTGACGCGGGAAACGCCGGCCCGCCGAGCTAGCTCGTCCTGAGTGAGCCGTTTCTGGAGGCGAGCCTGTTGCAATGCCTGCCCCACTTCAGCCAGGTTTTGCATGTGTATCTTGAAAGCTGCAATAGGTGAGAATCCATGCATATTGTATCTCATGAGACGCAGACACGCAAGTGTATGTGTATCCCTTGAGGTACTATATAAAATGACCCGGCGTTTTTGTATCCCAAAAGATACAGCAAAAAATGCCGATTCTGGACGGTGGCGTCTATGTCCTCCCCGTCCTATCGTGTAGTCATCGAAGGGAGATTGTCATGCACGACAACCGTCTCGCTCTGGTCACCGGTGCCAATCAAGGCGTGGGTTTTCAGGTCGCCAAGGAACTGGCGGCAAGTGGTCTCACCGTGCTGGTCGGGTCGCGCGACCTGGCGCGCGGTGAGGCCGCGGCCAGGGAGATTGGCTCCGCTGCCGTCGCGCTGCAGCTCGACGTGACGGACAGGGTTTCGATTGCCGCCGCCGCGGACCGCATCCACAAGGAGTTTGGACGCCTCGACCTCCTCATCAACAACGCGGCTATCTCGAATACGAGAAAAGGCAACCTGTCTCTCAAGGAGTACCGCGAGATAAGCCGAGCGAGCAACGCACCGCTCGATGAGATACGTGCGGTATGGGAGACCAACGTGTTCGGCGTCCTGGCCGTTTATCAGGCGATGCTACCTCTCCTCCGGGCATCGCCTGACGCCCGCATCATCAATGTGTCGAGCGCCGTCGGCTCGCTGACGGCAAACGCAGATCCGGCTTACCCTTACCATACGTCCTTCGGGCCCGTATATCCCGCGTCCAAGGCCGCCCTCAACGCAATGACGCTGGCCATGATGGTCGAGTTGGAGTCGACGTCGACCGGAATCAAAGTCAACCTGGTCTCTCCAGGCTTCACCAAAACGAACCTCAACGGATATGAGGGCACCCAGTCTCTCGAGGAGGGCTCCCGCGAAGTGGTGCGCGTCGCGATGCTTGGTCCGGACGGCCCGTCAGGTACGTTCACGCGTTGGGAAAACGCCACGATCCCTTGGTGACTTGGGCGCCGAGCGCCCCATATTTTCGTCTGGCCGACTCAACGCACGGCGAGACGCCAGAGCGATGTCACCTCAGATGCGCGTGCCGTGTGGAGCGGGTCGGCTTCATCGGTTGCCCGGGGATGTATCGGCCGCACATCGCTTCGATCCACGATCTGCAATCCCGCCGCGTCGAACAGCGAGAGCAGCTCCGACCTCGTTCGCAGGCCCAGGTGCTCCGCGAGGTCTGACAGGATCAACCAGCCCTCGCCTCCTGGCGCCACGTGCTCGGGCAGCGCACCCAGGAATCCACGCAGCATGCGACTCTCGGGGTCGTAGATACCACGCTCGATGGGAGCGCTCGGCCGCGCGGGCACCCAGGGCGGATTGCACACCACGAGCGCGGCCCGCCCTTCGGGAAAGAGATCCGCGTGCACGACCTCCACTTGCGCCGGCAGCCCGAGACGCTTGAGGTTCTCGCGAGCGCATGCGAGCGCGCGTGGGTCCTGGTCCGTGGCTACCACACGTCTGAAACCGCGCCGCGCCAGCACGGCGGCCAGCACACCGGTTCCGGTGCCGATGTCAAAGGCCACGCTGGACAATGACCTCGAGTCTGGCAGGGGCGCCGTGGCGACCAGATCGACGTATTCACGGCGAATTGGCGCGAATACTCCATAGTGCGGGTGGATTCGCCCGTCGATCGCCGGGATTTCAATCCCCCTGGTGCGCCACTCATGCGCGCCGATGACGCCCAGCAACGCCCGCAGCGGCGCCACCGAGGGTCCCTTTCCTGGGCCGTATGCCTCCGCGCAGGCTTGTCGGATGTCGGGCGCACGTGGCAAGGCAATGCCGTAGTCTCCGTCGAGCAAAACCAACAGCGCACCCAACGTGCGGGCGCGCTGCGAGCGAGCTTGGCGATGCAGATTGAAGGTCTCGGCAGGCGATGCGCGCACAGAGGTTGCATCCGACATTTTCCGTTTGCGCAAGCGGCGGTCGGCGCGATTCGCCAGCGCATGCAGCATCTGGCGAGCATTCTGGAAGTCGCCTCGCCACAGCAGCGCGGTGCCCTGACACGCGAGCCCATACGCATCGTCGGCACTGATGTAGTCATCGGCGATGACCACGCGTTTGGGCGGCGGCCCACTCTCCGACTGCCAGCGCGCGGAGCGCGCCTCGCCACCCTCGATCCAGCAGACCAGTGGGTCCGCGGCCACGCTGGAATTTGGCATTGGCGATTCCGTGGTGACGTCGGCGCTCAAACGCCGGCTACCGGCCCTCGAGCTCCGGATAGTGGCGGAAGATCCCATCCTCATTGAAGGGTATTCGGCGATCCGACTGCAGATATGCGGCAATCCGCGGTCGCTCCGCGACGGTCCGGCGCAGCGCCGTCAGGCGCCGATACCGGCGCGAGACGCGCTCCATTGTGCGCGGAAACGCATATTCGAGCCCTGCCAGAACCTGAAACAGGGACAGATCGGCGTAGGTCGGCCGGGCGCCGACGAGCCACCCCCGGCCGCGCGCGTTGCGCGCCAACACCTGCTCGAAATAGCCCAGGTACTTCGGCAGCCGGTTGGCCAGGAAGTCCCTGGCGCGGCGCCGGGCCTCGGACTTCTGGTCCTCGTAGTAAAGGCTCGGGGCAATCGGATGATGCGTGTCGTGAGCTTCCTCGACGAGGTCGGCGAGCGTGAGCTGCAGTTGGTGGGTCCACAGCCGCGCGCTCTCTGCCTTCGGCGCAAGCCCATGCCGGTCGCCGAGAAAGAGCAGAATATTCGCCGTCTGGGCCACGACTCGCCGGCCCGCCTTGAGAAAGGGCGGAGCAAACGGCAGCGCGCCGCCTTCCCGACCGGCAAGGAAGCGCAGCAGCCGAGGGACACCGAATCCCTTGCCTCTCTCGCGGGCCACGTCGAAGTACCCGCAGCCCGCCTCCTCGAGCGCGAGGCGCACGAACTCGCCTCTTCCCTGGATTGTCGGCCAGTAATATAGCTCGTACCTCATTCGAACTCCCGGTCGGCGCCCACGGGGGCACCCGTGCGCGCATTATGCGTCGCTGACCACCGCGCCGATAGCCCGACGAATCAACGGACTCTTTGCGAGACGCGGGCGACGAGCTCGTCGGCCCGCGACAGGAATAGTTTCAGAATCGGCGACGTGTTGGCATTGCTGTAGCCGATGACCAGGTCGATCGTGGGCGCGACGCCTTCCAGCGGTCGGCTGACGACGGACCAGGGAAGGAAGTTCTTGGCATAAGCGGGTAACAACGCGATGCCACGCGTCGACGCCACCAACGACATCGCCATCGCGAGATTGTCCACTTCATGATCGGGGGTGATATCGATGCCGCACCTCTGCAGATACTCGTCGATCACGACGCGCAATACCGGGGCGGTGTTGGAAACAGTGATGAACGTCTCGCCCATGATCTCCTGCACGCGAATGGCCTCATGGGAGGCAAGTCGATGATCGCTCGGCAGCACGACCACCAGAGGCTCCTTCGTGATGGTCCTGTACGTCAAATCGGCGGCGTTCGGTTCCCGACGGAGAAATGCCAGGTCGAGCCTGCCTCCCATGAGACCTGCCGCGAGGTCGGGCGAATACCGGCTGGAAACGGTGACCTCGATGTTGGGAAGCTCGTCGCGCAGGATGCGCATGGCTTCCGGGAGCCAGTCCATTTCCTGCCCTGTCAGGAAGCCCAGCGCGAAAGTCCGTTTTGAAGGTTCAGCGGCCCGCCGCGCCGCTTCGGCCGCCGCATCGACCTGAGCCAACGCGAGGCGCGCGTGGTCGAGGAAGGCTCGACCGGCCGCGGTCAATTCCACGCCCCGGGCACCGCGGCTCAGCAGCTCGACGCCGACTTGGTATTCGAGGTCGCGAATCTGCCGGCTGAGCGAAGGTTGCGACGTATGAAGGCGTTTCACGGCCGCCTCCGTGAGGCTGCCCGTCTCGACGACGGCGATGAAATATCGAAGGTGCCGTAGCTCCATCGCCCTGCCCCATGCCTGCAAAGTATGCACCCAGCTTATAAAGTCTTTCCGAAGCTCGCGGCAAGCCCCTAAATTGGAACGCAGTTCGGTGCACGAACGTCCCATCGAGTGGACCGACGTGAGCCATGCTTCAAGTCATATCGATAGATCCGAGAGGTCGCACCGTGGACACGGGGCGAATCTCACTGTCGATGGCGGCATGACCGCCTGAGCGGCAAGCACGAGTTGAGCAAGCGAAGAGGTACAGTCATGCGACAGAACGATGCGACGCCCGCGAGGTCGATCAAAGTTCCGGGGCCGGACCATCCGATCACGATCGAGCGCGATCGCAATCGGGTTACGGTCTCGGTGGCGGGCCACGTCATTGCCGACACTCGGGACGCTTTGACGCTCCGCGAGGCCGGCTACCCCGCCGTCCACTACATTCCGCGCAAGGATGTCGACATGACGCAGCTCGAGCGGACGTCCCACCAGACCTATTGTCCCTACAAGGGCGAGTGCGCCTACTACAGTATCCCGGTCGGCGGAGAGCGGTCGGTCAACGCCGTCTGGACCTACGAAGCACCGTACGCCGCGCTATCGGAGATCCGGGAATACCTGGCGTTCTACCCGGACCGGGTCGGCGCCATCCGGATTGGGACTGAAGACTGAGGCGCTGCAAGCCTCAGGCTA
>Ga0335074_10000206_pt1 | contig 92234 bp, 83 predicted proteins | sample Lox_Sample_23_FD_206715 | JGI IMG/M metagenome (GOLD analysis project Ga0335074, IMG submission 206715) | Soil microbial communities from Loxahatchee National Wildlife Refuge, Florida, United States - Lox_Sample_2.3 | ecosystem: Environmental > Terrestrial > Soil > Wetlands | place: USA... | reverse complement strand
GGGGAGCTATTGTTTGGGCTCGGATTCGGCGAGGAGCTGGATGAGGTATTGCTTCCAGACGGCGGCGGCGGTGTGGGTGCCGTGGCCGTGGGTCTGGTCGGAGATGGGGATGAGGACGAACTGGGCGTGGGGCATCTGCTTGACGAGCTTTTCGGCGATGCCGAGCTCGGGTGGGTTGATGAAGTCGTCGGCGGAGTTGATGTACATGACGGGCGCGGTGATGCGGCTGAGGTTGGGCTCGGGGTCGTAGTTGCGGGACGCGTCGACGTAGTAGATGAAGTTGTTGGCGTCGGTGTGGGCGTCCATGCGATCGAGGACGTTGTCGACGTAGTGCTCGGCGGCGGCGCGCGTGGGCGCGGCCTTTTGCAGGACGAGCGGAGCGGAGCCCATGACGAAGAGGAGCTCGTTGGCGGTGCGGATGCCTTCGGCGGGTTCGGTGGTGTAGTTGCCGTGGTCCCAGGCAGGGTCGCGCTCGATGTTTTCGATGGCCATGTAGCGCATCATGCGATTGCGTCCGGCGATTTCGGTGGGCAGGCAGGCGAGCGGCATCAGCGCGTCGGAGAAGCCGGGGTAGGTCTCGCCCCAAACGAAACTTTGCATGCAGCCCATGGAGGTGCCGAGGATGAGACGGAGGTGATCGACGTGCAGGCCTTCGAGGAGCATCTGGTGCTGGGAGCGGACCATGTCGTCGTAGTCGTAGTGCGGGAAGTTCATCTTGAGGCCGTCGGAGGGCTTGGAGCTGTCGCCGTGGCCGATGTCGTCGGGGAAGATGAGGAAGTATTTGGTGATGTCGAGCGGAGCGCCGGGGCCGAAGAGGACGTTGGAGAAGATGGGATTGAGCAGCGTGAAGCGGTTGCCGCCGGTGCCGTGGAGGAGAAGGACGGCGTTGTCGACGTGGCCGGCGGCGTTGCGGTGCGGCGAGCCGAGAGTGAGATAGCGGAGCTTGAGCTCGGGGAGCGATTCGCCGGTGCCGAACTTGAAGTCGTGCGCGATGTAGAGCTCGTCTTTGACGGGCCACTTGGATTGCGGTCGCTGCGGCGCGGGCGCGGACGACATGGTTTGCGCGGGCGTCGTTGCGGACGTGATTGCGGCGACGGCGGTGAGCATGAGGGTGAGGACGATGCGCATGCGGCGGCTCCTGTGGGGATGGTCGTGAAGAACAGCAGATTTCCTGCGGGACGCCAGAAAGAAAGGCGAGGGCAAACGGCGAGTCTGGGGTCAGTTTCGAGCTGCGAGCTTCGACCTGCGAGTTAAGACAAAGGCAGAGGGCGCGAAGAGCGGGTGTGTCTTCGCGCCCTCAAGTGTAGAACGGTTATTTGATCTTCCGCGGAGCAGGCGGCGGGCCGGGTGGGCGGTTGGGGTCATTTGCAAAAGCCTCGGCCGCGTCGTGCGCAGTTTTCGGCCCGGGAACGAGCGGGGTGGTGATCTCGTCGAGGAAGTCTTTCTGGCTGTCGTCGCGAACGAGGACGGGGTATCGCTGGCCGTCGTGGTAGTCGATGTCGACCGGGACGATGTAGTCCTCGGTCTGCATGAGGAGATGGATGGGCTCTTTGCTGGTTTTGGCGGTGTCGATGGCGTCGCGGAGGCGGTCGCCGGTGAAGGTACGGCCGTTGACGGCGATGAGCTTTTGGCCCGGGGCGAGCTTGGCTTTGTCGGCGGGGCCGTCCCAGCGGACGTCGGCGATGTTGCCGTCGTTCGAGACGCGAAGGCCGATGGAGTACCAGACGTCGGGGCCGACGCCGCCGCGGCGTGATGCGCCGGCCATCAGCTTCTCGGAGTCGTTGGGGTGATCCTGGTAAACGAGCTTGTAGCCGCCGCGAGTGATGCCGTCGAGATCGGCGTGGGGATTGATGAGGTCGATGCGGTCGTGCAGGAACTTTGCCCAGTCGTAGGGGACGACCTGATTGAGATCGTCGATGAGCTCCTGGCGGTTATAGGTGACGATGAGCGGACCTGTGTTACCGCCTTTGGCGAGGAAGATCTGGAGGAAGTCGGTGAGGGATTTTTTGTTGTTGGTGAGCTGGCGGATGAGGGTGTCGGCGTCGAGCCACAGGAGTTCACCCTCCTGGTAGTAGTCCTGTCCGCGCTTCCAGTTGGCCCAGGCGGGGTTGCCGCCGCGCAGGATGCTGGCGGCGATAGCGGTGTCTTCCGTGGGGCGCCAATCGCGGCCGGGCTTGTAGTCGAGGTTAGCGGCGGACATGGCGAGGAGGTCGCGATACTGCGCGGCGGTCTTGAGGCCGGAGCGCGCGGCGAGCACGTTGCCGAGGTACTGCGTCATGCCTTCGTAGACCCAGAGGAGCGAGCCCTGCTGCATCTTGTGGAAGTCGGTTTGATAGAGGTTGTAGGGGCGGCGGTACTTGCCGTTCCAGGAATGCGTGAACTCGTGCGAGAGGAGGTCGGCGTTGCCGAGACGCATGCCGGGATTGATGAAGCCTTTTTCTTCGACACCGTTGTCGGAGGACTGGCCGTGCTCGAGGCCTTCGCCGCCGGCGACGTCGGAGAGCGTGAGCAGGAAGTGATAGACGTGGTAGTGGTGCGAGGCGTAGGCGGCGCTGGCTTCGCGGACGAGATTGGAGACCTCGGCGAGGACGTCGGGCTTGAGATTGGAATCCTCGGGCTCGTCGGAGACGACGTCGATGTAATGCTTCGGCGTGATCTCCGGCGCGAGCGCGAACTCGTGGAAGTATTCGCCGGTGATGACGGGTGAGTCTTCGAGCTGCTCGACGGTGGTGGGCTCGAATTGCGTGGTGCCACCGACTTTTGCATTGGGATCGTAGCTGCCGACGGGTTGGAGCGCGGTGCCGATGCCCCAGCCGGCGGGGACGGTGACGCTGGGCTGAATGGGGATGTCGCGGACGGGCGTGTTGGCGGGATAGAGCATGAGCTTTTCCCACTCGAGGACGGCGAGCTTGTCAGAGGCGCGGGAGAGCACGATGCAGTCGAGGTGCGCGTGCAGCGTGGTGACGCCTGCGGGGATGTCGACGTGGAACTGGTAGAGATCGGTTTCGTCGCGGCGCCAGAGAAGGGTTTTGCCGTTGGCGGTGAAGACGACGCCGACGATCTGGTCGGCGGGGCCGGTGGGGCGGTGGTTGCCGGGGATCCACTCGGGCGTGGTGAAGGCGGCAGGGCCGGGCTTCACGGGGAGATCGATTTCGGCGTGGTAGAGCTTGCGCGGCGCGTCAGTGAGGTCCGCGGTGATGCGAATCGGGGTCTGACTGAAGGAAGGAAGCGCGAGAAGAAACGCGGCGGCGAGAAGCACAGGCGTGCGTAGCATCTTCGGGAAGGTCCTCTCGTGGAGAGCGATGGGAATGCGTGTGTATTGAGGCTACGTATGGTTCGCCGCGGAAGACGCGGAGAATATTGGGCCGGGAGGCGTCAGGCGTTGAGGGCGTCTTCAATCGCGGAGACGAGGCGTGGATCGTCGGGCGCGATGTCAGAGCCGAAGCGGCCGACAACCTTGCCGTCGCGGCTGACGAGGAACTTTTCGAAGTTCCAGAGCAGCTCGGGTGGATCGTTGGGAGCGGGAAGGTTCTGGCTCTTGAGGAAGCCGGCGAGATCGTTGTAGAGCGCGTCGCCGTTGGGAAGGCGATCGGGGCGTTCGGCGATGAGCTGGCGGTAGAGGGGGTGCTTGTCGGGGCCGGTGACGGTGATCTTGCTGAAGAGCGGGAAGCTGACGGGGTAGTCGAGGGAGCAGAAGGCGGCGATGTCGGCGTTCGTTCCGGGCTCCTGGCCGGCGAAGTCGTTGGCGGGGAAGCCGGCGACGACAAGGCCGCGATCTTTGAAGCGCTGGTAGAGCGATTCGAGGCCGGTGTACTGCGGGGTGAAGCCGCACTTGGAAGCGACATTGACGAGCAACAGCACCTTCCCGCGGTACGAGGCGAGAGAAGATGGCTGGCCAGAGAGCGTCGTCAGAGGGATGTCATAGATGGTTGGCATAAGAAAAGTTTACGCGGCTTGGGACTAAGAGAGGGCGTGTGACTCGGTGACGGAGGCTTTGGCTTCAGGGACACGATAGCTGAAGTAGCGCTTCAAGCGCAGGAAGCGGGACTCGACGAAATCAAAGCTGAGGACAGAGACGATGATGGTCGTGGTGAGTTCAACCAGGGTTGTGAGGAGATGCTGGATCGCGGGATGATGCGCGAGTGGAGCGATGAGACTGAGAAATGCGGACATGTAGAACATCGGGAGGATGGAGTGGTAGATGTACATGCCGTAGCTGTATTTGCCAAAGAATCGGAGCACGGGCGTGGAGAAAAGACGCGAGACCGGTGAGGTGTTGTCAAGACAGACGGCGATGAGAGCTGTGGCGCAGAGCGAGATAAGCGTGAACTGGAGCGAAAACAGTGTGGGTGAGGCGTGCTCCCAGAGTAGGCCGCGGTGCGTGAAGAAGATAATCGCGAGCAGGAGTGAAAAGATGCTCAAGAGAACCGGCGCCGCCCGCAGGACGCGATGTCGCACGTTGGTATAGAGCAGAAGCGCGAGCGACGCGCCAATGAGAAGGCTATCGACGCGTGAGGCCAGGCTGGAATACAGGCCGATATAGGAAACTCCTCGAGTGCCGAGAAAGATACGCAGCGCAATCGAAAAGAGTGAGAGGCCACCGGCGACAGCGAGCAGACGACGCGGCCGGCGAAAGAAGAAGATGAGGAACGGCCAGAAGAAGTAGAACTGCTCTTCGATATGGAGTGACCAGAAGTTCACGAGGCTTATATATCCGCCGAAGTAGAAGGACCACTGAGAGGAATGCAGCGGCGGAAACGGATGATTTGAATAAGTGAGGAGACGCCAGATCTGGGAGCCCCAGTGAATGCGAAGCCAGTGGGTGCAGGCAAGGATGATCAGCAGCACCATGTAGTAGAGCGGGAAGATGCGCAGGGTTCGGCGGCCGTAGAAGTTGCGGAAGTACCCCGGGGCGTCCAGCGTGCGGACGAGAATGCCGGTGATGAGGAAGCCGGAGAGTGCGAAGAAGATGTCGACGCCGGACCAGAGAGAATCGCGCAGAGCTCGCGCCCAGATATAGAGGGGCGTGTTGACGGAGGAGTTGATGTAAACGAGATGGTGGCCGAGCACGCAAAGGATGGCGAGTCCGCGTATGCCGTCCAAAGCAGGATTGTGATGAGGTTCTGGTGGGGATTGTGGCCTCTGCGCAGAACCTTCGTGCATGAACATCATCATAGAGGGAAACGTGCGGGGTTCCTCGCGACGCTCGAAGTATGATCAGGTGAGGACCGCCATATTCACTTGATCGATAGATTGTCTTCTTCGCGTCGCGAGCGGCCGCAACGTGGCGCTGCGTGGGGTGTGGCGGCGTGGGCAGCGGCGATGTACGCGACAACGTTCCTGCATTTGCTGGCAGATTTTCCGCGCGGCGCTCCATGGTCCGATATGTCGAAGACGACGGATGAGGGATGGTACGCCGGAGGGGCGCTGCACCACTTTGTTTTCGGCCACTGGTATCTGCCGGACGCATTCAATCCGGCGGTGGCGATGCCCATGTGGCCGCTCATGCTGGGCGGATGGTTCTCCGTGGCGGGTGTAGGCATGTTGCAGGCGAGACTTTTGACGGTGCTGTTGTATGGCGTCTCCCTGGTGCTGATGATGAAGCTGCTGCGTGAGGAAGGATGCGGCTGGCTGACGTGCGCAGGCGCTGCGTTGCTGATGGCGGCGAACCCGTTCTGTTATGTGTTTGACCGCATGGCCCTGCTGGAGCCGGTGTCGGTTTTCTGGTGGGTGCTGGGGTTGTGGGTTGCGGGAAAGGCGGCGGGCGGATGGTGGAAAGCCGCGGCAACGGGGATGGCGATCGTTGCGCTGGTGTGGACGAAGACGACCGCCATTGCGCTGGTGGTACCCATCCTGTATTTCCTCTACGCGCGTGCGAGGCAGCAGAAACGGCCGTGGATCGGGCCCATGGTGACCGCGATCACGACCGCCGCGGTCGCGTGGTGTGTGTACTTCTTTGCGTGGGTGCGGCCGAAATACTTGCACGACTTCAAATTCGTGTTCGCTATTAACGACTACAGGTCGCACCTGACCGTCCTTCCTGCGATGCTTTGGCAGACGCTGCGAAGCGGCCTGTGGATCAATTCGGTACTGTTTCCACTCGGGCTGGTCTTCGTGATTGCGGCCGCGGTTTGGATGCGCGATCTATGGCGCAGACCGCTGTTTACGTCGGCAGTGCTGGCTGGAGGAATGGATCTCGCCTTCATCCTGTATCACGGGAACCTTCAGCCGCGGTACTACCTGATTGTTGCGATGCCGCTGGTGGTTGTGGTGGTGATGGGTGTGGAGGAACTTTGGCGCAAGGGGATGAAGCGGACGGCGCTGGCCGGCGGGGTCCTTCTGATTGGAGTAGCGGTCCCGATGACGCTGAGGACTTTGGAGTATGCGTTGCATCCGGCATATACGCACCGCGATATGGCCGTGGCGGTGGCGGAGAAGATGCGGGAGGGCGGAAACCCTACGCCGGTACTGTACGGCGGCGGTGCGGACGATATCAGCCTGTTCACGGGCGTGCGGGCGATCGCCTTCTATGCGCCGAACGGGACGGGGCCACTGCTCGCGCGTTATCAGCCTGGATGGATGGGGGCATGGATGGATTGGGACGAAGCCTTCGTGAAGCAGGTCTCCCAAGAATATTCCTTGGTACCGGTAGCAACGTTTCGCGTTTATGAAGACCAACCCAAACACGATGTTTTTGTGCTTTACCGCATGGTGCCTCGTCGGAACCAGCCCCTTGGTGCAACAAAATAAGCCACTTACGGGATCAGATTGACATACTAGCGTAGGATATCTAACGGTGCGCCTTCCGGGCGCCGGGGTTTTCGAAGGTAATGAGCATTTTCGATGTGTTGTTCGGCAAGCCGCTGGCAACGAGCGCCGAAAAAGATGAACACATAGGCGTGGCGGCTGGAGTGCCGATCTTCGGCCTGGATGGATTGACCAGCGCAGCGTACGGTCCTGAAGCCGCCATGGTGCTGCTGATCCCTTTGGGAATCGCGGGCGTACAGCACCATCTGCTTCCGATCTTCGGGGCCATCCTCACCCTGCTGACGATTCTGTACTTCAGTTATCGGCAGACCATCGATGCGTACCCGACGGGCGGCGGGTCATTTACCGTCGCGAGCGAGAATCTTGGCACTAGCGCGGGGTTGCTGGCTGCCGCGGCGCTGATGATCGACTACATTCTGACGGCTGCGGTGGGTATATCGGCCGGCGTGACGGCGCTGGTGGACGCCATCCCCGCGCTCCATCCCCACCAACTGGCGCTGTGCCTGGCGATTCTCGCGGTCATCGTGATCGTTAATTTGCGGGGCGTAAGAGAGTCGGGCTTCGCATTCATGGTGCCGACGTTCATCTTTGTCGTGACGCTGCTGACGACGATTGCGTTTGGCGTCTTTCACGCGTTGCGCGCCGGGGGTCACCCGACTCCGGTGACGCCGCCGCCACCGCCCATTCCGGCAACGATGCAGTATTTGACGGTGTGGCTGCTGCTGAAAGCGTTCTCGAACGGCTGCGCGGCCATGACCGGAGTCGAGGCGGTTTCGAACGGTGTGACGGCATTTAAGGAGCCGAGGTCGAAACGGGCGAACCAGACGCTGACGGTCATCATCGCGGTGCTGATTATGCTGCTCTTCGGGCTTTCGTATGTGGCGCGCGCCTACGGCGTGACGGCGATGGATCCCGACGCGACCAACTATCAGAGCGTGCTGTCGATCGAGGTGGCCGCGGTCTTCGGCCGCGGGTGGTTCTACTTCCTGACCATGGGCGGCACGCTGGCAGCGCTCTCGTTCAGCGCCAACACTGCGTTTGCGGATTTTCCCCGCATGGCGCGTGCGATTGCGATGAAGGATTACCTTCCGCATGTATTTCTGCTGCGCGGACGGCGGCTACTGTTTTCGCACGGCATCTATGCGCTGACCGGATTCACGGCGCTGATCCTTATCCTGTTTGACGGCGTTACGGATCGGCTCATCCCGTTGTACGCAATCGGCGCGTTCCTGGCCTTCACGTTGAGCCAGGCGGGGATGGTGAGGCACTGGATGAAGACGCGGGATGCGAAACATCGCCGCGTGAAGCTGTTTCTGAATGGACTGGGAGCGACGGCGACCGGAATCACTTTGCTGGTGCTGCTGGTGACAAAGTTCATCTACGGCGCGTGGATTGTGGTGATCCTGGTGCCGGTGATTATCGGCTTGATGGCCGCGGTGAAGCGCCATTACAGGCGCGTGAAGATTGAGACCGCAGATCCAACGCCGCTGCGGCTGACCGGACTTGAGCCGCCGATTATCGTGATTCCGATGGCGCGATGGGACAAGATCGGCGAGAAGGCGATGCGCTTCGGGATGCTGATGAGTCCGGTGGTGAAGGTGGTCCACGTGGCGTCTAGCGAGGAGATCGGGTCGATCAACGATGTGTGGGAGAGCCTGGTGATGAAGCCGATTCGCGAGCACGGATGCGCGGAGCCGGAGCTTGTCAATGTCACGAGCACCTACCGGACGATTCTTGGGCCGCTGATGGATTACATCCTGAAGCTGGAGGACGAGAACCCGGGGAGGAAGATCGCGGTGCTGCTGCCCGAGCTGGTGGTGCGGCACTGGTGGGAGAACCTGCTGCACAATCAGCGCGTGCAATTGCTGAAGCTGCTGCTGCTGCTGAAGGGAAATCAACGGATCGTGGTGGTGAATATTCCCTGGTATCTGTGAGGGCAGCCAGTCACCAAGTCAGCGGACGGTCCGGATCTGGGCGACCGCGGCGGGAATAATTTCGAGCGCCCGGTCGATCTCTTCGCCGGTGGTGAGGCGCGAGAGCGAAAAACGCAGGCTAGCGTTGGCCTGGGCAGGCGTCATTCCCATGCCGAGAAGGACGTGGGAGGCTTCGGCGGCGCCGGAGGTGCATGCCGAGCCGAAGCTGGCGGCGATGCCGTGAAGATCGAGCGAGATGAGAAGCGGCTCGGCGTTGATGCCGTCGATGCGGAGATTGGTGGTGTTGGAGACGCGGGGGGCGCTGGCTGCGTTGACGGATGCGCCTGGGATTGCAGAGAGCAGGGCGGCTTCAAAGCGAGCGTGGAGTGCGGCGAGGTGGCGCGGGCCATCGCCGGCGAGCCATTCCTGGGCGAGTTGTGCGGCGCGGCCAAGACCGACGATACCCGGAACGTTCTCGGTTCCGGCGCGGCGCTGGCGCTCGTGCGGGCCGCCGTGGAAGAGCGGCGCGAGCTCGACTCCTTTGCGGACAAAGAGCGCGCCGGTGCCTTGCGGGCCGTAGATTTTATGACCGGAGACGGAGAGCAGGTCGACGTTCTTGAACTCGCCGGAGAGATCGAGCTGCATTTTGCCGGCGCCCTGGACGGCGTCGGTGTGGACGAAGATGGAGGTGCTGTTTTTTTCTGCGTAGTCCTTGGCGATGCGCGCGAGTTTGCCGACGGGCTGGATCGCGCCGGTCTCATTGTTGGCGAGCATCACGCTGACGAGCCTGGTGTGCGGGCGGAGGGCGGCCTCGAAGTCGGCGGGATCGATGACGCCGTCGGCGTTGGGGCGAAGGTATGTGACCTCCAATAATCCAGTGGCTTCGCGGCCGCGCTTCTCGAGTGATTGAGCGGCGAAGAGAACGGCGTGGTGCTCGATGTCGGTCGTGATGAGATGGGCCGGTTCGTGGCGGTCGAGAAAAGGCTGCAACACTCCGCAGAGAGCGAGGTTGTCGCTCTCGGTGCCGCCGGAGGTGAAGACGATTTCTTTTGCCTCGCAGCGCAGCAGCGAGGCGACGGCAATGCGGGCCATTTCGAGGGCGCCGCGTGCCTGGCGGCCGGACTGGTGGGCGGAGCTGGGATTGCCGTGGCGCTCACAGAAGAACGGCCGCATGGCATCCAGGACTTCGGGAAGGACGGGTGTGGTTGCGTTGGCGTCGAGATCGATGCGCATCAGTGACGAGGATATCTGTTTCAGGGACCGGTTGCGATATGGCTCTGCTAGGCTGAGTGGGTCTCACAACTTGTAAGCGAGGTGATCTATGCGTCTACGGAATCTCTGCGCCGCGGTGGTTTTCTGCGGCCTCAGTCTGGCGGGCTCGGCACAGATGGGGACGATGAGTGCGAAGGTGGATGTGGGCAGCCAGATGTCGCCGGTACAGGCCGAGGAGGAGCTGTTGAACCTGTTTGAGCACCAGTTCATGGGCGTTGCGAAGACGATGCCGGCGGACAAGTACAGTTTTGCTCCGGCAGCGGCGAACTTTGTTCCGGGACAGGGAGCGAAGTATGAGGGCGTCCGGACGTTTGCGCAGGAGGTTGCGCACGTCACCCAGGCGAACTATTACTTCGGATCGAGGATCCTTGGAGAGAAGCCGCCCGCCGAGGCTGGCGCGGTTTCCAAGCTGACAACAAAAGATGAGCTGCTGAAAGCGGCCGAGGACTCGTTCGTGTATGCGCACAAGGCAGTCGCTTCGATTACGCCTGAGAACGCGTTTGTGACGATTGAGGGCGTCGATGGCCTGCACACGCGGGCGGTGATTGCGTCGTTCATCGCCGCGCACGGATACGATCACTATGGGCAGATGGTGGAATATCTGCGGATGAATGGGCTTGTGCCGCCGGGATCAAAATAGAGGCAATGGAGTTGAGGTTCGTGGTCCGTCGTTCGCGAAAGACGAGTTGCTCATTGTTAACAACGAACCACTAACGACTTCTTAGCCGCGCTTCTCGATGGGTACGTACGGTGCGGGGTACTTCGGCCCGGTGTATTCGGCGCGCGGGCGGATGAGGCGATTGTCGTCATGCTGCTCGATGACGTGCGCGCACCAGCCGGCGATGCGGCTGACGGCGAAGATGGGCGTGAAGAGATCGATGTCGATGCCGAGCGTTGTGTAGGTGGACGCGGAGTAGAAGTCGACGTTCGCGTTGAGCTTTTTCTTGTCCTTGACGAAGAGCTCGATGTTGCGGGACATCTCGTACCACTTGGGATTGGCGTCGCGGCCGAGCTCTTCTGACATGCGGCGTAGATGCGTGGCGCGCGGATCTTCAGTGGTGTAGACGCGGTGGCCGAAGCCGGAGATCTTCTCCTTGCGCTCGAGCATGGCGCGCACGTGCTCGACGGGGTCTTCGTTGGCTTTGTCGATCGCGTAGAGGATGCGCATGACGGCCTCGTTCGCACCGCCGTGCAGCGGTCCCTTCAATGCGCCGATGGCTCCGGTAATCGCGGAGTGCATGTCGGAGAGCGTGGCTGCGATCACGCGAGCGGCGAAGGTGGACGCATTCAGCTCGTGATCGGCATGAAGGATGAGGGCGACGTCGAGCGCGCGGGTCGCGGTTGCCGATGGTTTTTCGCCGTTGAGCAGCCAGAGGAAGTTAGCGGCGTGCGAGAGCGACGGGTCGGGCTCGACGACGTTCTTGCCTTTGCGGATGCGGTCGAAGCAGGCGACGATCATCGCGATCTGCGAGGTGAGGTGGAAGCTCTTGCGCAGATTGGCTTCGTGCGTGGTGGCGTTCGCATCGGGCTCGTAGGTGGAGAGCAGCGAGACAGTGGTGCGAAGGACCTCCATCGGCGAGGCGTTTTTCGGGAGCGTGCGAAGGAAGTCGATGACCTCCGGCGGGAGCGTGCGGGCGGCGGCGAGCTCTTTGGTGAAGGCCCGGAGCTCAGCGGCGGATGGCAGCTTGCCATTCCAGAGCAGATAGGTGGTCTCTTCGAATGTGGAGTGCTCGGCGAGCTCATGGATGTCGATGCCGCGATAGGAAAGAATGCCGCGCGCGCCGTCGATGAAACAGATGGACGACTCGTTGGCGACGACGTCCTGCAGGCCTTTGGTTGCAGTCATGGACATGGGGGAGGAGCTCCGGGCGGGATTCAAACAGCCTCAGTGATTATCGGAGAGCGCCAAAACGATTGTCACGGACGGGTGATCGAATATCGGACCGGGTGGGCGAAGACGCGATCCATTTCGCGGCGTGGATTGAACGAGGAGAGATCGACGGCGGGGACTTTTCCGTCGAGGAGATCGGCGAGCACGAACGCGGTGGCTGGAGCGAGCAGGATGCCGTTGCGGAAGTGTCCGCCGGCAATCCACTGGTGGCCGGATAAACGCCCGATGACCGGCAATCGGTCCGCGGTCGCGGGGCGAAGACCAGCCCAGGCTTCGAGCTGCGGCGCGGCGTGGGGCGACGCGAGTTCGGGAAGCAGAGCGGCAGCGCGGGAACGAAGCTGGTCGAGGTCGCTCTGGGCGACGCGGACGTCGAAGCCGGCATCCTCTTCGGTGGCCCCGATCAGAGCCGAGCCCGCCTGCGGACCGTGGGTGCGCGGCACGATGTAAATCGATGAGCTGCGATGCACAGCGTGCAACGGCATGCTGGCGGGGATGCCGACCCGCAGCATCTGGCCTTTGCGCGGCGCGATGGCGGGCGTTCCGCGATACCAGGCACCCGAGGCATGAACGAGCGATCTGGCGTGCAAGGGCGAACCGTGCAGCGGCTGAACGCGGATGCCGGAGGCGTCTTCGTCAAGCTGCAACTCGCGGCAATGTTCGATGAGACGGATGCCGGACCGGCGCGCGGCTTCGAGCGCAGCGGCGGCGAGCTGGCGCGGATCGACGGACTTTTCGGCGAGAGTGAGGGAGCTGCCGTCGTCCTGATACTGGATTGTGGTGTGGGTCTGATAGGGAACCGCGAGGCCGGATCGTTGCGCGATGTTGGCGAGGAAGCGATCGTAAAGAGAGACGCTGTAGCGTGCGAGCTGGTGAAGCTGGGGCGGATGGTGCGGGTCGTCAGCGGCGAGCATACCGGCGGCGGCGGTCGAGGCTCCGCCGAGCGCAGCGCGGGCGTCGAGGACGGCGACGGAGGCGCCGCGCGCGTTCAGTTCAAGCGCCAGGCTGAGGCCGATGATTCCGGCGCCGGCGATACCTATGTCATACGTCAGGACTGGCTTCATTCGCTCGTATAGTCTAGTGTGCTAAGGAGTAATAAGATTTTGCGCAGGCACCCACCTTTTGAGTGGGGTCTGCGTCCAACACCAGAGCCATCTGCGCTAAGTGGATAAATTAGAGTGAATTGGCGCACTGGGTCTCAAGGAGGAGAGGGCATGAGCGATTTGGAGCGCGAGTACGTAGTGCAATCCAAGGCCCCAGGCTGGTTGATCGGGATTTCTGTGGTGAGTTTGCTGCTGGCGCTGGGTGCGCTGGGCTGGAGTCTCGGACTGCAGAATCATCTGACGGCCGCTGAGAATCAATTGACGGCTGCAACACAGCAGAACACCCAACTGAGCGAGAAGCTGGAGGACACGAACGAGCGACTGCGGGCGCAGGGCGAGGCGCTGGGCCAGAGCGTCGGTCTGACGCAGAAGCAGCTTGAGGATAAGTCCAATCAGCTTGTGGCGGCGCAACGCCAGACGGCGGCGACGACCGCCCGGCTGCGCAAGGAAGAGGCTGATACGCAGCAGCAGGTCGGCGCGGTGAAGCAGGATGTTTCCGCGGTTAAGACCGACGTTGCCAGCACGAAGACCGATCTGTCCAATACGCAGAACGATCTGGCGCAGACGAAGGGGCAGCTGACGCGCGTTGTTGGCGACCAGGGCGTGATGAGCGGCCTGATTGCGACCAACCACGACGAGCTGATGGAGCTGAAGCGCCGCGGCGAGCGGAACTACTACGAGTTCACGCTGAAGAAGGGCGGACCGGCTCAGAATGTCGGGACGGTGAAGCTGGAGCTGAAGAAGGTCAACGAGAAGCACTCGAAGTACACGTTGAACGTTGATTCAGATGACAGAGTCATCGAGAAGAAAGACAAGAACCTCGATGAGCCGGTGCAGTTTTATTCGGGCAAGACGCCGGCGCTGTTCGAGATCGTTGTGAACAACATCGGCAAGAATACGGTGAGCGGCTACCTGAGCACACCGAAGAATGCTCCGGCGCCGATCTCGGTTCCCTAAGCGATTCTTCGTTCGGGCAAATGAAGAGGGCTGCATCCGGTGGATGCGGCCCTCATTCTTTTGCGCGGATTTATGGCAGCTTGACGGTCTGCGAGGTGTGATCGCGCAGGGTGATGGTGAGCACGGCGGAACCTTTGTGGTTCCACTTATCCTGCGTGGTGTTGGGAAAGAGCAGAACGACGGAGCCGGAATCGGCGACGCCGGGGTAGATCTCGTCTCCGTCGCCGAGAGGATCGGTGGCGAGGTCTTTGATCTGCGGAAAGATTTGCTCGAGCCGCGGAAGCTCGGACTTCGCGATGTAGGTGGAGTCCAGCGTGGAACCGTCGGCGAAGGTGACGGTGGCTGTCCAACCGGTGATGATGACGGGCTGATGCAGCTTGTCGGTAATGTTCAGGTGCGCGACGACGTAGAGGTCATCTTCGGACTGTCCCGGCTCGCCGACCACCGTCATCGATTGCCCCTGACTGGCCTGAAACTCCGTGTGCGGAGCGAAGAGGTCGACCTTCGACACGGTGATTGCCGTGAGCTTGTGAGGAATGATCAGGTAGACGGCGACGGCCACCGCCGCCATGATGATGAATGCGAGGATGACCGAGAAAAGCGGACGGCGATCGGAAGGCGTTGCCATGGTGGAAAGGATAACGCCCGGCTAGCCCCGGCGTCGCAGGCCGGCGAGAAATTCATCGACCGGCCGGGTATTCAGCACGTCGGATGGCGTGAGCCAGGCCCGGCGAAGCTGGGTGACGCCGAAGTCCATCAGGTCAAGCTCGGCGGTAGAGTGCGCATCGGTATTGCAAACGATCTTGCAACCCAGCTCCTTGGCGTGGCGCAGGTGGACGTCGGACAGATCGGAACGTGCAGGCGAAGCGTTGTGCTCGACGGCTACGCCGAGCCGGGCGGCGGCCGTGAGCAGCTGCTCGACGTCGATCTTGTAAGGTTCGCGCTTGAGCACCTTGCGTCCAGTGGGGTGGCCGAGGATATGGACGTGCGGATTTTCCGCGGCGCGGAGAACGCGCGCCGTGACTTCTTCGGGTGTTTGATTGAAGCCGGAGTGCACGCTGGCGACGACGACGTCGAGCTGCGCAAGAGTCGAGTCCTCGAGGTCGAGCGCGCCGTCGAGCAGGATGTCGACTTCGACACCGGCGAGGATGCGAAAGGGAACTGTTGGCTTGCGCCCGAGCGACGCGGTTGCTTCGCGGTCTTGCCGGCGCAACTGGGCTTCGTAGAGCTCCCACTGCGGGCCGCGGCCGGCGGCGAACTCTTCGGCGAGTTGCGCGGAGGCTTCACGGATGCGCTTGGCGTGGGCGAGAGCACGTGTGTCGTCCATGCCGTTGGTCATGGCGAGATTTTTGGAGTGGTCGGTGATGGCGATGTAGTCCAAGCCGCGGGCGATGGCGGCTTCGGCCATCTCGCGGATAGAGTTTGTCCCGTCGGACTCGAAGGTGTGCATATGCACGTCGCCGCGGATGTCAGCGCGGGTGATGAGATGCGGGAGGGTGTGCTTCGCAGCGGCTTCGATCTCACCGCAGTTTTCGCGCAGCTCGGGCGGGATGTAGTCGAGATCGAGCGCGTTGTAGATTTCTTGCTCGGTGGCGGCGGCGACGATGGAGTTGTCTTCGAGGCGAAGCAGAGCGTATTCGGAGAGTGTGAGGCCGCGCTTAATGGCGCGCTGACGCAGCGCGACGTTGTGGTGCTTGGATCCGGTGAAGTACTGCAGTGCGGCGCCATAGCTGGCCCGCGGCAGGAGGCGAACGTCCACCTGCAGATTGTTGCGCAGCGTGAAGCTGACTTTGTTCTGTCCTTTGGCGAGCAGTTTGTCGATGAGCGGAAGCGCGGCGACGTACTCAACGGCTGCGGCGACGATGTCGGGCTCGCAGGCCGGGCCGGTGACGAGAAGGTCCAGGTCGCCGACGGATTCGCGGCCGCGGCGCAGGCTGCCGGCGGGAGTGATGGTCTCGATGCCAGGAAAATCGCGAATGAGTGCGCCGATGCGATGGGCGTGCTCCTGTGCGACGTCGATGCGAAAGCGTGAGGAGTTTTTGCGGTGGTCTTCGATGCCCTTGATCAACTTGTCGGTAAAGCGCTGGCCCATGCGCGGAAGGGTGAGCAGGTCGCCGCGTTTGGCGGCCTCCTCCAGGGCATCGATGTCGGCGATACCCAGCGCGGAATGCAGCATGGCAACTGTCTTCGGCCCCATGCCAGGCAGTCGAAGCAGTTCGAGCATCGATGGCTTGTAGCGCGACAACAGCTGATCGCGCAGGGGCATTGTGCCGGTGGCGGCGAGGTCGCGAATATTTGCGGCCATGCTTTTGCCGATGCCCGGAACTGCGAGCAGGGCCTTAGGATCGGATTCGGCGAGCGCAGCCAGGTTGATGGTCTGCTGCTCGATCGACTCGGCGGCGCGGCGATAGGAGCGCACGCGAAAGGGGTCGGCTGCGTCGATCTCGAGCAAGGCCGCTGTCTCATCGAGCAGGCGAGCGAGTGTGATGTTATCCATGCAAAGGGGCGTACGTCCGCCCCCGATTTTAGATTGCCTGCCCGGTGCGCGCGACCCGAGGCCGCCCTCAGGCAGGTTTGGTGATCACGACCCGGTCTGCTTGCGGTCCTTTGGCGCCTTGAACGATCTCGAACTCGATCTCGTCGCCCTCCCGCAAACTTTTGTATCCCTCATGCTGGATCGCGCTGTAGTGAACGAATAGATCCGGTGCATCTTCCCGCCCCACGAATCCATAACCCTTGGCATTGTTGAACCACTTAATTGTCCCTTTGTACTGACCCATTGAATCTTTGCTCTCTCCGTCGTCTGCAGGCGATTTGTTTTCAAAAGCTTAGAGGGGAAAGTTTGCAGGATGGGTGACAGGCAGTATGTCGGCCGGCCGACAGAACCGGAAGGATATTTTGCAAAATGAAAAGAAATCGCTGGGATTGTTGGTTAGATAGTAGCGAGCTTGCGAGTGGCATAGAAGAGAATGCCGATGAGGGATTTGCCGTCGTGAAGCCGGCCGGTCAGAGCAAGTCGGACCGCCTCGGAGAGAGAAGTTGGGTAGAGCTCGATCCGTTCGTCTTCATCGGGCGTGCCCTCGCCGGGCGCGTGGACCAGGTCTTCGGCGAGAAGGATGTCCATGGATTCGGCGACGAAGCCGGGACTGGCGTAGTAGCGGACGAGATGCGACCAGCGCCGGGCTCGATAGCCGGTCTCTTCGAGGAGCTCGCGTTTCGCGGCAGGCCTGAGCCTCTCGCCCGGCTCGATGCGTCCGGCAGGAAGTTCGAGGAGGAACTGACCGGCGGCGTGGCGATACTGACGGATGAGGAGGACGTCAGGGTCGTTGGGATTGCGGCTGGAATCGACGGCGAGAATCACAACCGAGCCGTTGTGCCGCACGACGTCGCGGTGGGCGCGAACGCCGCCCGGCTCGAGGACCTCGTCGCTTGTGACCCAAAAGACCTTGCCCTTGTAGACCGTCTTTGAGGAGAGCAGACGTGCGCGGCCGGTGAGCTTCTTCTGCGCGGAGACAATCGGTTTGGGAGAGGATTCCTTTCCGGTCGTCGTGGTCTTTCGGGCAGAGCTTGACGTCTTTTTTGCGGCCATGAGGGTACAGTACACGATGAAGGCATGTGCGCTGTTTTGCATCGGGCGTGCGGGCCGCGCATCCAACAGGATCAAGGCTCGAAACAGGCGGGGGGCAAAGGCGGATGGACGTTCAGTGTTACCCAATTGCGACGGTGCCGGGAACGTCTGCGCTGATGCGGGCCTTCGCGGAGCCGTCCGATGCTGCCGAGCGTGCGCTGATTCGGCGATGGTATACGGCCGAGCCCTTCAGGATGGAGTGGTTAAAGGACGCGCCGCAGTTGAGCAGCGAACATCGCGACCGCCTCGCATCGCTGCTGAGCGGACAGAGCGTCGCCTTTGGAGCAGGCCAAGCCGCGCGGCAGAACATTGAGCGGCTAAGGAATGGTGCGGCAGCGGTCGTGACCGGCCAGCAGGTGACATTGTTCGGCGGACCGTTGCTGACACTTTTGAAAGCAGCGACGGCGATTCGCAAGGCAGCCGATGCCACTGCGCAGAGCGGACGGGAACATGTCCCGGTATTTTGGCTAGCGTCCGAGGATCACGATCTCGCTGAGGTCGACCAGATTGCTTTTCCGACGAAGAGGGAGCTTGAGACGCTGCGGATTGGGCTGGAAGCTTCGCGGCCCGTGCCGGTGGGTGGATTGCGCGTCGAAGGGAACGGCGAGGACGGCCGCACAAGGCTGGACGCAACCGTGGAACGTGCAAGCGAGCTCATCGGCTGGGGGCCGGCGGCTGATCTGTTGCGCGAATGTTATGCCACGAACCGTGGCGCGACTCTCGGGAGCGGAATCGCAAAGCTGTTGACAGCGATCTTCGCGGAGTTCGGCCTGGTTGTAATGGATGCGGCGAATCGCGGCTTTCATGAGCTGGGAGCGCCTGCGCTGCGGATTGCGATCGAAAGGGAAGAAGAGCTGGAGCGAGCGCTGCTGGAGCGCTCCGAGGAGCTTGTTAAGGCTGGATTTCACGCGCAGGTTTTGGTCGCGCCAGGGCACTCACTGCTGTTTCTGCTCGATGCAGAAACTGGGGCGCGGTTGCCGTTGCGACGAAACGGCGAGAACCAGTGGAAGGCCGGCGCCGGCAGCTACTCGACTGCAGAGCTGCTGGAAATTCTCGCTTCTGCGCCGGAGCGCATCAGCCCAAATGCGCTGCTGCGTCCGGTGTTTCAGGACACTATTTTGCCCACGGCGGCGTACGTCGGCGGTCCTGCGGAGATCGCTTACTTCGCCCAGTCCGCCGTAGTGTATGAGCGGATTCTGGGCCGGGTAACGGCTGTGCTGCCGCGGCTCTCTGCAACGCTGGTCGAGCCCGCGCTGGCGAAGGTGATGGCGCAGCATGAGGTGGAGCTTCCTCAGCTTTGGGAGGCGAAGACCGCTGATGCGCTGGCGCAGCGGCTCGGCGCGCGCGCGATGCCGATTGAGGCGAAGCGCAAGTTGGCCGCGGCGGGTAATGCGCTCGACGCGGAGCTCGACGCGCTGACGGAATACATGGCCGCGATGAGCGAAGACCTGGGACGTGCTGCGGGCGTTTCCGCAAGCAAGATGCGCTACCAGATGAACCGGCTGCGCACGATGGCCGCGAATTTTCAGGTGCAGAAGGAGGCCTCGCTGGCCAAGCACGCGAACGCCCTGATGCTGAACCTGTTTCCGGAAGGCCACCTGCAGGAGCGCGTCATTGGTGGCATATGGTTCCTGGCGAGATACGGTGAGAGCCTGCCAAAACTGCTGGTGGACAATTCCTCGCAGGAATGCCCCGGACATCGGCTAATCTTTCTTTAGCAACTGCGGTCAGGAACCTTCGGCCCCCCACGTGCGTAGTGGCTTTTGGGAGGCTTCCGTGCACTTCCTCTTCTTTCCGTTTTTCTTTGTGCCGATGCTGGCGATCCACTTTCTTCCCACCATCGTCGCGGCCGTGCGCCGGGCGCATCACTTCGGCTGGATCTTCGTCATCAACCTGTTCCTGGGCTGGACGGTCGTGGGATGGGTTGTGGCTCTGATCTGGGCCGTCTGCGATATGCCGCGCTATCGCTACGCCTATTACCCGCCCTATCCTACGTACCCGCCGCCTCCGCCTTACAATGTGAGGTGAGGCAGGGCGTGCGATGGGATTGAGTGATCAGCCGTTTGAGGTGATGTGTCCGGACTGCGGAGGGATGCTGAAGATCGATCCAGTGACGCGGCAGATCATCGCACATACCTCGGCTCCGCGGAAAAAGACCTTTGAGGATCTTGGCGCCGCTGCGCGCGCATTGAAAGATGCGGATGCGCGACGCGAGAGCATCTTTGCTCAATCGGTAGAGGCCCAGAAGAACAAGGACGACCTGATGGCGAAGAAGTTCGCCGAGGCAGTTAAGAAGGCGAAGGAGTCTCCGCTGACAGAGAAACCGCTCCGCGAGTTCGATCTCGATTGAAAGAAGATCTGACAAGGTTTAAGAGAGTCTTAAGCGAGATTCCTTTGAATGGATCGTCGACGCGTAAGGAGTCGAACCTTCAACCTGTCGATTAAGAGTCGTAATTTGAGCCATTTTGCAGCGAAACGCAGGCGCTTGCATGGAAGTGCATAAAACGCACAAAATACCTATAAACATTGGCGATTTCTATATCGACAGTGTTGCAGCGCGCTGAAGTGAGACGAAGCAAAGTTTCAGCCGAAGTGCCACCACAACTGCCACTAGTGGCAGTTTTCGATTAACATAATTAGCAAATCGAATGGTGGTAGAGGATGCCGAAAGAAGCCCCTGCAAAGGTTCGAGGAGTGTACGAAAAGCCGGTTGGCTCCGGTGTCTGGTGGATCCAATTTTTTGCTAACGGCAAGCGCCACCGGGAGAAGGTCGGACGCAGATCGGCAGCCATCGCTCTTTATCAGAAGCGACGTACCGAGGTCAGGGAAGGGGCCAAGATGCCCGACTCGATGCGAGCCAGCCGAGTCATCTTGTTTCGGGAATTGGTCGAGGACGCTCTTAACTATTCCGAGACGCACAAGCGAACGGTTCGCCAGGACCGCTCGTATTGGAACTCGTTGCAGCCGATCTTCGGCAATCTGCGCGCAGACACAATCTCGCCCGCTCAGATTGAGGACTACTTCAAGTCAAGAAGGGAATTGAAACCGGCGACAATCAACCGCCTGCGATCGTTCCTATCGATGGTCTTCCAGCAGGCGATCCGCAACGGAAAGGCAGAGAAGAATCCCGCCAGACTCGTTCGGCTACGCAAGGAAGCCAACGCCCGGCTCCGCTTCCTTACGTTCGAAGAGGAAGATCTGATCCGAAGCGTCATCATGGAACGCACCCCCACGCACGAGCCTGCGTTCACTTTCGCACTCGAAACGGGGATGCGCCTGAGCGAACAGCACACCATGACGTGGGATCAAGTCGATCTGGAGCGCCGCCAGGTTTTCCTTGACCGCACGAAAAATGGGGAATCTCGTGTTGTGGTACTGAGTGATGGCGCGATCGATGCTCTCGATGCCGTGCGCGCTCGGCGCATGGAACTTGAGAAGAAAGATAATTGGAGACCCACCCAACGAGTATGGCTTTCGCGGTACGGTGAACCACTGGATTCGCCTATTGCCTGGTTCAAACTCGTCATGCAGGAAGCGCGAGCACGAAATCCGGACCTGAAAGACGTAAGCTGGCACGTCTTTCGACACACATACATCTCCAGGCTAGTGATGGCTGGAGTGGATATCAGAACCGTTCAGGAGCTCGCCGGCCATAAGTCCATCGCCATGACGATTCGCTACTCGCATCTTTCTCCAGATCACAAATTGTCAGCAGTCGCGATGCTCGCTGCCTTTCGGAAGCGGAGCTCGACACGCACGGAATATGTCTAAGGTGCGTGATAAGCGTCGCAAAAACGGCTTGGATCTCTTTGTATTGGCTTTGATCGGCGGTAGTCTCCCGAGTCACTTAGTCGACGGAGACCGGCACCTGCCGCCTGAGTAGATGCTGTTGCAGATCAGGCTCAGCAATATGATGGGAACACTTTGGCCTTCCAGAATCCAGAAAAGCCCGATGCCATAGTTCTACGCTCAAGAGCCCCCAGATCAGGCTGCCGTGATCCGCGGTCTTCGCGTCATGTTCGTTCAATAGCCGCTGGACATAGTCCGGCTGGAACAGGCCGCGCCGCCGTACTGTTTCGGGAGAGAGCAAGTCGTGTACGAAAGCTCGGCACTCCGTCCTAAACCAGAGAGAAAAGGGCATTGGAAATCCTTCCTTTTTCCGGTCAATGATTTCGTTCGGAAGCCACTTGCGCGCTACTTTCTTCAGCAGGTATTTCCTGACGAGTCCGTTGACCTTCATTCCTGAAGGTAGCGAGGCTGCGAATTCGACCAACTTGTGATCGAGCAGAGGGACTCGAGCTTCGAGAGAGGTCGCCATGCTGGTCTTGTCCCCACGAGCAAGAAGATCGTCTGGCAGCCAGAGCTTGGTGTCCACATAAAGCATCCGGCTTAACCAATCCTTGCTGTCAATGTTTCTGAGTTCGTCGCGAAAAACTTCTTCCGCGAACGGATCCCGGAGTTGCTGGAAGACGTTTTCTTTCAGTAACAATGGCTTCTCGTGGCGATTGAATAACGGGAACCAATTCGCCAGACGGGTCAGGTCATCGGTTTGGCACAGCGCCGTGAGGGCAATCTTGAGCCTCCGCAATCCGGGCAGCTGATGCATTACTCCCATCAAGAGAGATTTTGCCGGGGCCGGCATGTAGCGAAAGAAAGATGAGATTTTCTCGCCGGCATAACGGGCGTACCCAGCGAACAGTTCATCGCCTCCCTCGCCCGTGAGCACCATCTTGACATGTTGAGCTGCGAGTTGAGATACCATATAGTTTGCTACGCAAGCGTTGTCCGCAATAGGTTGATCGAGGTGCCAAACCACTTTTTGGGCAAGATCCATCAGATTGGTGGGGGTGACGTAAACCTCGTGATGATCGGTTGCAAATCGCTCTGCAACCATACGTGCATAGGGCAGTTCACTGAATGCTTCGGCACCTCCGCCTTGAAATCCAACGGAGAAAGTCTTGACCGGCACGTTCATTACCTGACTCATCAGGGCAACAATGGTGCTGGAGTCCACTCCACCACTTAGAAACGCGCCGAACGGAACGTCACTCACCAAGTGCAGTCGAACCGACTCACGCAATAGATTCTGCAACTGTTCGGCGTAATCTTCCTCGGTGCCTTTATTCGTTTCATCTCCCACAAAAGACAAGTTCCAGTACGACCGCACCCTGATTTCATTCTCGTCGCATGTCAAAGTGTGGCCTGGCGGTAGTGCGTGAATGCCACAGAACATTGTCTCCGGAGCAGGAACGTACTTCAGAGAGATGTAATGTCCCAGAGCCTGGAGACTCAGCGATATCTCTGCCTCAGGGTGCGCCAAAATTGACTTTATCTCAGACCCAAAGATGAGACGACCGTCCTTATACGAATAATAGAGCGGCTTGATTCCGAGGCGATCTCGCGCGATAAATAACCTCCGTCGTTTGAAGTCCCAAATCGCAAATGAAAACATTCCACGAAGCGCCTGAACGCATTCCTCTCCCATTTCCTCGTAGAGATGCACAATGACTTCCGTGTCACTGCTGGTCGATAAGCGGTGGCCTCGCGTCCGTAACTCTTTTTGGAGGTCGCGGTAGTTGTATATCTCTCCATTGAAGACTACCGCCACTGTGCCGTCTTCATTTCGGATCGGTTGCTTCCCCCCTGCGAGATCGATAATGCTGAGCCGCTGCATGCCCATCGCCAGTGTGTTAGTGACTAGAAGTCCGCGATCGTCCGGCCCACGATGTTCGATAGCTTCCAACATTGCGAGCAGGGTGTCTCGGGTCGTTGCTTTGCGACCCTGCTGTTCGAAATATCCGGCGATTCCGCACATGATTGAGCCTTTGTCCCCTTGTGAGAGTGAGCGAATGAAAATGATTGGCAGGAAGTTGCTCTGGACCGCTACGAGAAAGAAGGATTGGTTCGCTTCTCTACGATCGGCGTCTCGCTCTTCGCATCGATTCCTAGCAAGGCGGAATAGAGAGCAATAAGTTGCTTTTCGGCCTCTTCCCACGCCAATTCCGAAAGAAATCGCTGGCGGCCGCGGTTGCCCATCTGAGATCGTCTTTCTTCATCCGTCAGCAAATCGCGGGCGGCGATGCTCAGTTTCTCGTGTTCGTTCGGGACAACATAGATTGCAGCGTCTGAAGCGGTGCGGCGATGTTCAGTTAGGTCAAATGCAACCACCGGTCTACTAAATGCTAGATACTCGATCATCTTATTCATCGTCGATAGATTGCTCCATTCGGTATATGGATCCGGATCGACGCACACATCTGCCGTTGCAAGATATTGCCAGAGAACTTCGTCAGGCACCCTCCCAGTAAAATGTACCCAGTCTTCCAATCCGAGGTGCTCTGCCAATTCCTTCATGTGTTGTTGGTCCGGGCCGCCGCCAATCAAAGCGAAGCGCGTGTCCTTTGGGTAATTGTCCGCGTAGTGGCGGATTGCGTGAATCAGATGATGGACTCCATCCTGCTGGCACATCTCGCCCAGATAGACGACAAGATACTTGCGTCCGCATTTCAAACTGAGGTCGGCAGTGCGCAGATCAGCCCAGGCGCGGGGAGGGCCGCTTCGGACGACGGTCACTCTGTTGGAATCAATGCCTCCGCGCCGCAATGCAATGTGCCGATGCGATTCGTTGACTGCAATTACCGTATGAGCAGAACGTAATGTAAGTCGCTCCAGTGCTGACAACGTGCGGTGCAGAATTCCCCCGGCTTTGCCGCCTTTAGCCACATACATTTCAGGGCATAGGTCATGATGGTCGAACACAAACCGCACACCGAGTGGCCGGAACAGCATCGCCAACGCGAAATACGTATCAGGAGGGTTGCAGGCATGAATTGCGTGAAATGGTTTATGCAAGTAAATTGTCAACGCTAGGAACAGGGAAGCAAGCCAGCAGTAGACAAATTCTACGAAGTATCCCACTACTCCGTCATTCGCCTCGTAGGGCAGAGCATACCGATATATATCAACCCCGTCGATGCGCTCGTAGCCCTTCGTATAGATCTTCTTCTTCGGACAAATGACCGCGACGCCGAACCCGGCCTTCCTTAGGCTGGTCGCCTCCTGCCACACCCTTCGATCAAACGGCACAGGCAGGTTCTGAACAATGATTAGAATGTTGCGCTTAGATTCCAAGATTCCTCCTGCCGAGCACTTGTTTGCGAATATTGGCCTGTTAAGTCGATCAGGGACGGGCACGTCGGTCTCTCAATGAAATCGGACACCTCAGCGTAGCTATGTCCCACAATCACCACTTCAGAATCCTCAAGATCTGAAAGTGAAGGCACTAGCAGGCGAGAGAGGTGCGGGATAGCCTTGTTGATGTAGTCTCTGTTTGCACCGGTCAGGCGTGCCAGTGATACGTTCGGGTCGTAAATCTTCATCTCGTGGCCCTTTCCGATCAGCCGCTCTGCAAGCTCTACATATGGACTCTCTCGCAGATCATCGGTATTCGGCTTGAAGCTTAGCCCAATCATGCCGATTCGGTGAGCACCGACGGAAAGCACTCGCCGAACCGCTCGTTCTATCGTTTTGGCATTGCTCGCGAACAGAGAGCTCATTAATGGCAGTTCAATATCTGCGCGCTTCGCCATTTGCAGAATGGCTCGCAGGTCTTTCGGCAAACAGGACCCGCCAAATGCGAATCCTGGGGATAGGTACTTCTCTGAGATGTTCAAGTGTCGATCGCGGCAGAACATTTGCATCACTGCGCGACCATCAATAGCGGCGCTTTGGCATAAAGTGCCAATTTCGTTCGCAAATGTCACTTTGAGGGCGTGATAGGCATTGCTAGCATACTTCACTAGTAGCGCCTCACGCGGAGGTAACACGTAAATCGGTGAAACAAAACCCTCGTAAAGCGCGCTCAGGGCAAGCTCGCCTGCCGAATTGTCTACACCCAGCAGCGTGAAAGGTGGATTTTCAAAGTCGTGGATTGCGGTGCCTTCGCGCAGGAATTCTGGATTTGCGCAAAGGGTTATCTTCCCAGGTGCGATTCTGTCGCCGGCTTCTTTGCATTGCTCGAAGGCGGACGGAAGGACGCTGCTCCGCACGACAACGATCTGAGACCGGCCAAGCGCAACCAGCGTATCAGCAATTTGTTCGTATGCGCGAAGCAAGTGGCTAGTGTCAATCTCTCCATTGGCTCGGCTCGGGGTCGCGACAGCGATGAAGCAGACCTCGGACTCGCGGAGTGCCTCCTTGATATCTGCCGTAGCATGCAAGCGTGCTGCACTGCGTGCTTTCGATATCTTTGACGCCAGACCATTTTCAACAATGGGTGAATCTCCCCTATTGATGATGTGGATCTTGTCAAGGTTGATGTCCACCCCCCAAACGGTGTGGCCTCTGCAGGCCAGGCATGCGGCCGACACTGTTCCTACGTAACCGAGGCCAACGACACAGATTCTCATAAGATTATGTCCAGATGTGTGTGTATTGTGCTGGAACCAACGATCTCCGCCGCTATGCGCAAAGTGGAGATAGGCTGTTTCTGGTTGAACTGGCGAGACCGCCAGCCTAGGATTGGATTGTCAGAACCCGATACGACCTCGTATCGTGCATTGCATCCAAAAGAAGCTAATCGGATTGTGTGACCCCGCCAAATTAGCTCGAGGTCACTGTCGCCGGTCTTTACGACCTGCGTATCCTCATGAAAATGGAAGAACAACTCGCTCACGTGCACACCTAGACACTGAAAGTTGTCTTCCAGGCGGATGCTGCCCGTATAACGATCAAAATCCACAGATCGGCGGTGAATAACTGGGTCGGGCAGGCGGCTATAGCCGTCGTGATCCGCTTCGATGATCACACGATCGGCTTTACTATCCAATCGCAGTAAACGCCCTGCCGCTTTTGCTCCCCAGAGGAAACGACCCTTTATTTCGGACTGGTCAAGTGCATCTATCCTCACCGTGTTATGTGCCGAGGTGCCGCGGAAGAAGTTGCGCCACTCAGGATACGAGTGGTAAGCATACGTTCCAGCATCCACCAAGAAGTACTCGTCACCTATCGCAACCCAAATCGATAACGCGTCCGCGTGACCATGTGCGGCGATGCTGTTAAAGCCGTGTGGGCCAAAATCCATCAAGAAGCGGACATTGTTATCATAGGTCCGGCCGCACGCCAGCCCGGCATCCTCAAATAGCTCAGGCGCCGCTGTCTCTGGTGCCTTGCCGGGAGTAAAGCTGGGAGTCATATCTGGCAGCAGTGCTCGCGCTGCCATTGTGAGTGATGGACGAAAGCACAACCACGAACTCTCTCCGAACATAAGCCCGGCCAATTGTGTTGTGACCTCGAGCGCTGTCTCATCATAAGAGAACAGGAATCCACGCGCGTCATCTGAGTCACCATATCTCGGCAGGTCCCCCGCTGGTGTAGCGACAGTCACTACAAATTGTGCCATCGCCTTAAGTCTCTCTGCATAGCCTTTGCTAAAAGGTACTCCGACGGTACGACCGACAGTGAAAGCAAGGAGGAGCAGTTCCAGCGTGAACAGGTGGTAAGACATCGCCTGCTCGCGATTAACCCCATCGTTTCCGACCTGGAGGCGAATCTCACGCTCGAGCAACTCGGTTGCCAACTCGCGCCACCTTATGCATTCGGGCCAAAAGTCAAAGCAAGAGGCGCCAACATACAGGCCCACCAATTCTCCAATGAGATGATTGTTAGCAGATGAATGAAGACTAAGAGTGGCCGCAATCCGCTTTAGGTGGAGGTAAATCGACTTGTGCCACCGGCTGCGGAACTCTTCATCTTCGGCAACCCGTTGCGCAATTCGAGGGTGTAAGAGAGACCATGAGATAATTCGTACCGCGAGTTCGAGGGTGCTGGTCCAATGCACGCCCTTGAGATAAGAATTAGCTGTGAGCCAGGAATTTATCGATCCAACAATATATTCAACATGGCGATCCGCATCTGATGCAAAAGCCAATATGACGAGATATTGGTGGCGGCTCGGCTCCCAAACGTATTTTATGTCGCCAACCGCACTGACATCCCGGATGTTGAGTCTTCCAGAAAAGGTCGCTGCTATTTGTTGACTATCGCGATAATCCCTATGCCAATCAAATGCAAAGCCAATTGGAAAGCTATGATCAAATACGCGGATCTCATTGATTGCCGACCCGCCTTCGTGAAGGCAGACAGGGTAAGAGGCGAGGTCGAGAGGCTTCCACGTCGGCTCGGCCGTTCTGGGCGGCTTTATAGAGTGCAACCAGTCGACTGGCAATTTAGTCGATGATTTGAGCCGCCAGATTATTTCTGCGGCTGTCATCGACTTCAAACGAGATAGATGCCAGGGCGACAGCATGACAAATGGAAGGAAAGAGTATTTCTTACAGGAGGCGCTGGCGAAGGCTCACTGATGCCAAGGGCGGCGCAAGTGTATGGACAGAGCTGACTGGCGAGTCGCCATCACTTCGTGCAGATGAAGTAATTTGATGGGAACAGGTACTCATCTAATGAGAAGCGAGTTATCGCATCGAGCACTTTGGTGTGTCGGGAATACTTGAGTCTCATGTAGGCCGTCCGCACAGGGATTACCGTAGAAAATAGATGCTGTGTTTCTCTAATAAACTCATTCTGCCCGAAACCGGCGTGTGCGCCAAACTTGTTCTCGAACCGACCTCGAATGCGCCAGGTATAATCGGAGAGATTCCAAAGCACCTTCTCATATGTTGTTACATCGTATTGAGCGCCTAAATATCCGACCAGACGATGCTTATTTGGAAAACCGATCAATAATACTCCGCCCGGTTTGAGCACTCGTGTCATTTCAGCCAGCGCTCTGGTGTGATCGGAGACATGTTCTAACGAATGATAGCTATAGACCAGCGAGAAGGCAGCGTCTGAAAACGGCAATGCCAGTAAGTCGGCATGGAGCAACCGAAGTCTTCCATTTCGTAACGTGAGGTCTCCTTGAAGAGACAGATCCACGCCCACCGTCTTTGCATTGAAAATTTCGCAAATCAGGGCCGCCTCAGTACCATCGCCACAACCGGCAACCAGTGCCGCATCGTCACTGTGAATTGAGATAAACGTCTCAACAAGGGTTTTGGCAATTAAGATTGTGTTCCTAGCCTTATCGGGGTTGAGGGTCTCGATGCTGCCATAGCCAAAAGTGGCATCATATATTGGGCGATCGGGAGCATATGGAGTTGGCAATGCGGTGGCCTCCTTCTCAACGAGCTTCAACTTTCAATGTTATGCGGCTGTGGATGGTGGCTTGGAGCATCGGGCCGTTATTTGGACGCATCTATCCACAAATGCCATCCATAACACGCAGCGAGTTGCTGCTTGAACCTCTCAGGAAGAAGTGTTCGAAGAACGGGGAAGTGTCGCTCGTTGAGGAAGTGTTTCGAGGCAGAATACTCACGAAAAGCGGTGCAAATGTCACGCATCTCATCCTCTGTAAAGACCGCCGAAAAGACATTGTCGGGACCATCCGTAGCTTTATGGATGAAATTGTCCATTCTTAGATAACCAAGCCCGGCCGACCGTAGATTCTGCCGGTGCTTCATTATGCGGAGGCGATTCTCTCCAGTCATCGCCGATATGATTCGCGCGAAGCCAGGCAGAAAGAGCAGAAAAATGCCGAGCCGTCGGACTATTTGGATGGATACCATATAATTCAACGAGTTACGGTGGTACACCATTGCGATGAGCTTCCCCCCTGGACGGAGGATTCGATGTATCTCCATAACTACCTTTCGGATCTGGGGTGAGTGATGGATAACACCGTGCGTGAACACAATATCGAACGACTCGTCAGCGGCATCAATGGCCTCTGCACCCATTACTGTCAGGTTCTCATACGGCAACGATTTCAGTGCGAAGCGGCGTTTTAGCCGGTCGATGCTCTCTGGCGTGAGATCTATCGCGTTGTATCGTCCACCGGCTCGAATGATTTGCTCCGCTTCATATCCTTGCCCCGGTCCGATTTCGAGGACACGCTTACCTTGCCAATCGATCTTGGCAATCTGTTCAGCCGTATGGGGTTCGTGTTCTCGCTTAAACTCGTCATGGTGGTCAAAATATTCTTGCCACCCGGCGGGTTCAATAAAATCATGCAAGCAGGGAGTTGCGTTCCAAAAAGTGGCTATCGCCTCAGTGCTGTGTCGTTGTAGGAATTGATTTGTTGACATAAAAGCCTTTCTCACGCGATGTTGATGCGATTAGAGCTGTGCGGGCATGTCATGCGGGCGCCAATAGGCTTTCTATAGTGCGGTGGCCTGCTACTCGGACGAGCGGCCCTGAAGCGTGTCCCGTAAGAAGTGTCTTGAGTGAACGCCAAGGCCACGCCGAGCCCTATAAAACTCCAGAATGGAATGCCACCTTGAGGGCTTTCCAGGTAAACATCGAACGCCATATTTACAGTAAATGCGACCCACGTGGCTAGAAGCCAAACGTTGACAGAAATCCACCACTCTGCACCGTATCTACGGGCGGCAAGATACCCGCGAAATACTAAGATGACAAATGCGCCCTGCAGCAAGATCCACAAACACAGTCCGACGACGCCCGTCCGTGCGAGGATATTAAGGCAGGCGTCATGAGGGCTCCGCGTTTGATCGTCCTTGCTTACCGCAAAGCCGTCGTCGCTGGCTAAGTCGACCCCGAAGCCTTTGCCTAGCCAAAAGTAAGGACCATCGATTGTGTAATGGATAATACTATGCCACCAGTCGATGCGCCATTGGCGTGCTTCCTCCATCTCAACATCCCCACTAGTGTGGGAAAAGGTCGAAGTGACGTTCTCGACGACCTGACTGGACGAAATTTGTCTGCCAGTGCTTAACTTAATTGTCGGATTGGCGCACGCAACAACTATTGCAAGGACCAGCGCTATTGCCCCAGCGAGGATTAGGCGAGCACTCGGCCGCAATATTGCGACCGTTGCTAGTGAGAGCAATAAGGCCATAAATGCGCCACGGCTAGCAGAAATTACGATAAGTGCGGAAACAATAAATCCAATAGCACATAACACATTAGTGAGTGGTGTTAGAGGATGTGGATGTTTGCGTGGCTGCGAACCCAGGCCGGTTAGCACAAACGCAACTATGGCCGCGAGATACACCGCAGTATCGCCACGTCGGACATCAAACAACGATACCGAAGGAAAGAAGGGTATCGGGAGGGTAATGTTGAAGACGTAAAAGAGCAGCAGCGGTACAGGAATCACTATCAGGAAGCAGCGCATCCAGGGCATCATCCCCTGAATTACCTTCGGCGCACGATAGTCCTCCAATGTGAAGATTATTATGAAGAGTGCGAATAACCCGTAACCCCATACCACCGCATCGCGCATAACATCGTATCCATATCTGGCGAAATACGGGAGCGAACGAACCAGCCCCCAGAAGGCAAACGTGGCCCACAGCCATACGACGGCGATATGCGCGGGTACAGAGGGGTTGCGCCTCAGGCACACGACTACAAACCCAAGGAGCAACAATATCTCACCGGTGTATACCGAAGCGTATCCTATGTGCGCAAATCCCCTACCAAGGCAGGCGTAACCCATAAGTGCGAGTGAGAGCAACCTCAGCCACAAGGTCGCTAAATCGAGTTGTCGAGCAGGCAGGCGCTTCATCGTATTCGACGTGTGACACAGAAGCAGCGGAATCAAAGCGGAAACGTGTTCGTCGGATCTAGATTCTGATTTGTATCAAGGAGCGCTTCAGAAAGAACGGGAGAACATGGCGAGACATTTGAGGTAAGCCGGTGTCTAGACGGCCCATGGGCGAGCTCGTGATATACCCGGTTAAGAAGCTCAGCCTTAGGGTCCCAACTAAAGTGATCGCACACTCTTTGGCGAGATTGAAAACCCATCTCAAGACGCTGTGCTGGATCGCTTGCTAAGCGGAGGATAGCGATGGCTAGCTGATTCGTGGCTTGTTCCGGGCTGCTCGCATTAACTTTGATACCGGTGTCGGAAGTGATCTGAGTGCCGGGCCCTCCGAGGTCGAGGCAAATTACTGGCCTACCGGCCGCCATCGCCTCAATGCACACCCAACCTCCGGAATCATGGAGGCTCGGGTGTATCAACACGTCAGCCGCAGCGAGCTTTTCCAAAACCAGAGAGCGAGAAGTTGAACCCCAAAAAGTTATCTTCTCCGCAACGCCGAGCAGACGTGCGAGCTCGCGCAACCGATCTCGCTCAGGGCCGTCTCCAACTATCCAATACTCGCTGTCCGGGAACTGCTGATGGAATTGCGCGAACGCCTCTATGCTGAGATGGAATCCCTTCCAGTGTAGAAGTCGGCCAATACTGATTAATCGGAAGGGGCTATCCCGGCGTGGAACTAGCGATGACAGCTGATGAATTTCATCCCGGGACAGGGCTATAGCGGAGAGAACAGACACCTGTCTACAACCTAGGCGTCGCATCCGATCCGCCGTTTCTTCCGTTGTGGCGAAACCAACCGCCGATCTACGGGCCGTAGACCGTAAGAACGGATCATATTCACTTAGTCTGCGAGTAAAATCACGAACAAGTTCGTACAGTCTGCCCCTAACGCTGAAGGACCGTTTAAAGGCATTGGGCGCAGATTCCCCCCCTCCGACAGGACCCCAGACAAAGGGGACAGGCAGCAGGGCCAAGAAGCTAGGTGTCCAGTATCGTCCCATTGTTATATGGTGCACAAGCCGGAAGCCGTGTTTCTTATTTAGACTGCGGGCCGCCATGTAAGCGATAGACTGCCACATATAATACCTAAGTTGACCTTGCCATCCTCCGCCTGGTTTCAAGAATCGCGCCCAAGACGGAAGGTCCACGAAGACGAATCTGGCATTAGGTATGTTCTCCTTAGCAGATACGGCTATTGCACATTGCCGCTCATGGCTTTGAGTAAGCACCCAGACATCATGACATCTCGCCATGTGCTCTACAAGACTCCAACCAATACCCCACTCGGACCCTTTCCCGGGCTCACAATAGTAGGCAGAAATGAGGATTTTCATGCAATGCTCTTTTCCGATCCATTAAGGCCAATAGAACGGCCTAAGAGCAAAAGCATTATGATGCCTGTCGTGAGGTAAGACAGCACCATCCCAGTGAGAGCACCGAAGACCCCGAATCGCGCCGCAAGAGGAAGCCCGACTATGACTGCGGTGAGAGAACCTCCCAGCGTTGCGAGAAACACTAGCTTTGGCTTTTCGATCGCGGCAAGCGCCGCTCCGAGGACGGCTGGCAGGACCTGAGAGAGAGTGAGCAATCCAATGAGTAACAGAGGCCAGGAGCCCGAGGCACGGTACTTGCCGGCATAGAACACATGAAACACTTGTGATCGAAGCTCCCAAATCAGACCAATGTAGCACCCACAGCCCAAGAAGAACGTTGACAGTGATAGCTTCACGGTCCTAATGAAAGCAGAGGGTTCTCCGAACTCCCCATGACGCACTAGCGTCGGCACAAGCAGTGTTCCAAGGGCTGCAATCGTCTGCAGTGCGGGCATCGCAATATTGACTAAGGCTTTAAGTGTCCCCGTCCCACTCAATCCCGTCCAGAGCGGCAGAACGACATAGTAGATCTGATCGGAAACCCACGCTCCTCCGGCTGCTGCAATGAGCCACTTTCCATATTGCCAATGGTCACTTGTAACGTGGGGAAGGGCCAAAAGGCCTTCAGTGAAGCTGGGTCGGAGAACAATCCCAAACAGGAGGCACACAGTTAATGCTCCAGCTGTCATGATAAGCATGCCGGTAACTGGTGTAAGCCAGCCGAAATGGTGGAAAAATATAGCGCTTGAAATAAGAAGCCCAAAATAAAGCATCCCTCCGGCCGCCGCGCAGGACGGTCTCAGTAGCGCGTAAAATGCCCGACGTAATAGCCACAATAGAGTCAGGACAGGCGCGGCAAGAGCCAACGCAAAAGTCACATGTTCGATAGCCGGTGAATAAAGTCGGCCTAGTGAAAACGCCAAAGCTACAAGAACAGCTGATATGGGGAGCATAAGGAGGAAGTGCGCAGTGATCAAAGCTCCCATATATTTACGGAAATCGCCGCGATGCTTTCCAGAGCCAAAGACGAGCAATGGGCTTGTCAGCAATGCGGTATGAAGGACAAGGATCAAAAGAAAAGCGGAGTAGGCGAGAGCAAAGGCACCATAGTCGGCAGGACTGAGCCAGCGGGCGAGCAGCACATTAAGAAGAAAATTGGAACTCGCAAATGTTCCCTGGTCAACAATAGCCAATCCGCCCTTTCCAACCCACGCCACCCGACGTTTCGATCTCAGGGGCGTGCAGCGACTTACAAAGGAAGGGTCTTGGCATGGATGCGTCGTGTCTGTCAGCACGACCGCGATGGACTGCGGTTGCTGTTCGGTGTCCATGGATAAGTCCTGGAAAGTCGTCACGCGGCTCCCTCACCCTTCAGCACTGCGGGGAGGGTCTTAATAAGGATCTTAAAATCCAGCCAAAGCGACCATTCGTCCAGGTATTGCATGTCCAGCAGCATCCATTGATCGAACGGGATTCCACTTCGGCCGCTTATCTGCCACAAGCAGGTAATTCCCGGCCTTACACTGAAACGCCGCCGCTGCCAGTCCTTACTGAATCCTTCATAGTCGCGGAGAGGAAGGGGCCTTGGACCTACTAGGCTCATATCGCCCTTCAGAACATTGACAAGTTGGGGCAACTCGTCAATGCTGGCCTTTCGCAGAAATCTACCGACCCGCGTGATCCGCGGATCATTGCTAATTTTGAACACGGGTCCCTCGGCCTCGTTCCTGGATTCCAGCTGCCACTGCAGCTTCTCGGCGTTTGTCACCATCGTGCGGAACTTGTAAATTCGGAACCTACGCTTGTTGAGACCTATTCGCTCCTGCGTGAAAATGGCGGGTCCTTTTGAATCCAGTCTGATCAGCGCAAAGGCGGCGAACAGGAATGGGCTGGTGAGCATTAGGAGTACAGTCGAACCGAGAATGTCTACGGATCGTTTAATGACAAGTCTCATAGTGTCTATGGGAACCGAGGAGAACGTGACGACTGGCGCAGAACCCAACTCATGAACAGTGTTAAGGGGAGTCGTGGTGTCAAAGACGCTAGTCAGGACCCGAACGATGACGCCGTGCTCTCGACAGGTACGGATGATATCGTTGGCCTGCTCATAGAAGGACTTGACGGGAAGCGCGATCACAACCTCGTCGATAATTTGAGTGCGCAGGTAAGAACGGAATTCTCCAATGCTCGAGACGAGTGCCGACGGGCCAAACGATTGTGAATCTGGCCCGGCCCAAGCATCATCAACAAACCCTACCACTCTGTAGCCCAGTTCTGATCTAATCAAGAGATTGGTGGCAAAGTCTGTGGCTCGTATGTTGGTCCCGACGATCACGACGTTACGCAGGTTGCGGCCGCGGACGCGACTGAATCGGAGACCCTGACGCATCGTTGTGCGCGCTGTAATCAGAGAGCAGGCGGTTAGAACAAGAAATCGCAACAGAACAATCGGGGTAACGACATGGACGCGGAACATTATGCTGATTCCCGCGAGAATAAGAGTGGCCAGTCCGGCTGCCGTCACCACATCGGCGACTTGGGCGAGCATCGGCTCGAGGCGCTTTGAGCGATAAAGCCCGATTAGAGAAAACGAGGTATTCCATGCAAACAACAAAATGGCTAATGCCGCGATAGTGTGTACCTGCATTGACCTGCCGGCTATCACGGAGATCGGTATGAAAGCGTCGCGACCAAAAATGGAAATATAGAGAATCACTCCCAGCAGGCTGAGATCAGACAGAGGAAGCAGGGCGACGAGTAGTTGGCGATGTAAACTAGTCATCGTTTCTTCGCTGGTAGCGGTTAGCAGTACACGAGAGTACGTAAAGAGAAGACGCGAGTGAAGTCAGCGGGTGCGAATCAACTTGTAATCTCCTCGCGATGCTGTGATTGCGGAAGTGCGAGACTTCTATAGCTTTCGGTACAACCCTTCAGGGATCGGGAAAACTCGATTGTTTAGGACTGATCCGAGAATTCGGACGTTCATATCTTCGAGTGCCTGTCTCGCCTTCAGTGCCGCCACCTTGCGAGTCACATTTGCCTCGATAATCAAAATTACGCCATCTACGAACTGGCCTAGGACGGGTGCCTCTTCGTAGGTGTTTACACCTGGGGTGTCGATGAGAACGAAGCCAAACCTCTGCTGTAGTTCGGCAACTTGCTGCTTCAGATCGCTTGCTGCTGCCAGGCCGAGCTGTTTGGGATCGCCGGTGAGAGTCAATTGACCAAGCCACAGATTTGGAGAGATCTCACGACAATCAATCTCAGAACGATCGGAGATGGGAATGAACTGGTGAGCCCTCAGCACTTTGTCGAGACGCGGCGATCGCAAGTGGGCGTCCACTAAGCAAACTGGACTGGCACTGAGAGCCGCAAGGACTCGGCCAAGTTTAACGCAGATCTCGCTGCTTGCGTTTTCGCGATCAATCCCGCACAGGACGATTGAATGCGGTGCATTTTTCTCGCCGGACAGAAACAGCGTCTGAGCTAGGGCTAAGAGTTCGTGTGAGAATTCGTGATTGCCTAATTCGTCAGGCTGAGCAACAACCGGTTCTTCAAGGATAGCCTCTGCGAATCGAACCTCAGCTTCCAACTGCCTCAACAACTCGAAGTTTTGGCTCATGGTTGACTCCTCACGGCATCACTCGCTCCATTGGCTTGGCGAGCCTCGGGCAGGCGAATCGTACGGCCGATTTCAATGTGGTTTGGATCGGTGATGTAGGGGTTCAGTGCTCGAATTTCACGCAAAATATATGGGTCATAGTCCCCGAGGTTCGCGCGGGCAATCGTCTCAAGATTCTGTCTAGGCGCGACCGTAATCTGTTTCAGGCCAAATGCTTCCTTATGTTGTGTCGCGCCCATCACCGGGAGTTGATTGGGTGTGGAGACGATGCTAGGGGTGCGCTCGGTCGGGATATCGGTCTGATGAGCGGTCTTTGCTTCCTTCGTCCCGACTGTGTGCCAGACATGTGACAGAGCTGCCGATGGAGAGCCGAGATATCGCTGACTCCCGTTGATCAAGCCGCCCGTTGCACCCAAAGCAATGGAGAGGGTCAGGAGAGCCACGATAACGTGACGTCTAAATCCGCTCGATGACAATTGCACTTCGAGAACCTCCGCAATCGGATCGAGGGCAGGTAAGGGTATCGGAGGGAGTGCGGACGCCCGCGGTTCTCGATGGACAGAAGGCGCTGATGAGAAGATGGGGAGGTGCAGATCGCTGATCGCCTCAGCCATTGTCGATTCATCGACGACTCTTGAGCTAGATGCGCGGCAGAGGCAAAGGGAATTGAAGCAGAGCATATTTATCACGCGCGGTATGCCCCGGCTGGCGTCTGCAAGTAGCCGCAATGCAGTGGGAGTAAAGATAGGTCTGCCGGCATGACCAGCCAACTTGAGACGATGTTCAACATACTCGATAGTCTCGGTTGCGTTCAAGCGAGTTAGTCGGCACATCGTAGAGACCCTCTGCAGAAGCTGGATGGCCTCGGGACGCGCTAGTTTGTCAGCTAACTGCGTTTGACCACATAGAACCACCTGCATCAATTTGGAGCGCGACGTTTCAAAGTTGCTCAACAGGCGGATGGCTTCTAGTGCTTCCAGGGACAGGTTCTGCGCCTCATCGATCACTACCACAACCTTCCGACCTGCACGGGCTTCCGTAGCCAAAAGCTCATTAAGCTGGCGATGCCTTTCGGCAGCAGTTTCGCCGAATCGTACCCCGAGCTCCTGCAGGATCATCGATAGGACATCATCCGGTGTGCCTAGTGTGTCAAACAGAAAGACTGTGCGCGCCACAGACCGAATGTGATTCAAGAACTCGGACAACAGCGTCGTTTTTCCCATCCCAGGTTCAGCTATGAGGACGGTAAAGCCACGGTTTGTGTAAAACCCCATATAAAGTGAGGCCAACGCTTCGCGATGAGACTTTGTTCGCAAAAGGAAGTGTGGGTCGGGGGTGGCACCAAACGGTTGGTCAGCGAATTTGAAATGTCTCTCGAACATCGGCGTAGATTAGCTCCTGGGCTTTGGCAGTGAGGCCAAAACCGGAACGTCGAGATACCCTACAATTTCAGAGGGTGTCCTAAAGGAGGGAGACATGTAATCGCCGATAAAACCGGCGCCCATGCTGACAAAGAGAGCCATCAGAAGTGTTATCTCTGCACTTTTGGTTGGTGACTGTACGGGGAGTGAAGGGACGAGCGGCTTCTCCGCGATCGCGACATTCAGAATACCGCGATGGTCGAGCGCATCACTGATCCGCGCCTCCTCACGCTTATTCGAATAAAGCAAGTAATTGTCTTCTTCTGTCTTCTCGGTGCGTTCTAGGTCTTCCTGTTGAATTCCTTCTCTTTCCAGACTGAGCGATGCAACATGATATTCATCTGCGGCGACTCGTGACGCTGCGGCACGGGCGTTCAGACCACTCAACTGTTCCTCAGCTTTCGCCAACTCACTTCGCAACATTTGATAGGTTGGATCCTGATCAGTCGTTTTCTCTTGCGGGGGATGCTTCTCCTCTTGGGAAATCGCCGCTTCGGCGTCGGCGATTTGTTTATCAATCTCCTGCACGAGTCGGTAAGAAGGATCGAACTTGGTCAGCAGTTCCGTCCGCTTCAGTTGCAGATTGAGCAGAGTTGATTTCAGTTGCTGCATCAGCTGTAGGTTTTCGCCGGTTCGAATTTCGGTGGTTAGCCGTGGCTGCATTCCATTAAGTTGCGCTCGCAGAGACCATATCCGTTGAGAAGTGTCGGCTGCCTCTGCCTCGGCCTCATGTGCATTCGCTTCGAAATCTGCGACACGTTGAAGAACAAGATCGCGCTCGATGTGAGCGGAAACGACGCCGTTCTTCTCCGTGAAGGCTGCAAGACGCGCCTGCGACTGCTCGAGCCCTTGGCGAAATCGTTCGGTTTGCTGGTCAAAGAACTGAAATTCCCCTGAGGGGCGATGGACCTCCTGGTGTTTTTCGAGGTAAGCGACCTCAATGGCGTTCAGCACCGTCGCGGCCAGCCGTGGATCATTGGCTCGATAGCTGACGGCGATGACATTAGTCTTCGGAACGGGCGCGATGGTTAGATTCTTGTCGAGTGCGTTGACTGCCCTGGCGATTGCCACGTTGCTATTCACAGTTCCGAACATAGAATGTGATTGTTGCTGCAGCCCTGTCGCTAGAACTACTTTGCGTAGGAGATCGTCACTGCGTAACAGCTCCACTTCGGAATTCAAGTCCTCTTCTGTTACCTCAGGAAGGGTTTGGGCCGGCGCGCTAGGTTGCGCCGTTACAAGCGCGTCCATGCGTTGACGCAATACTAGGATTTTCATGTGTGCCTCATACTTCTTGGACCACATGCCAGAGAAAAACGCGAGAATCACAATTCCAATGAAAAGCGTCAGGATTAGACGGCGTTGTCGAAAGAGCACCGCAACCAGATCCCGGGCTGTGGGAAGAGGGCGCCTTTCGAAACGCTGGAATTCCATGATTTCGTTTTCCATTTGGTGTTCCTCCAAACCAAAACCGACAAATCTAATAGAGGGCAGGATTGCCATACAATCCGAGAGACGAAGTGGGAAGGTACCGCGATATCTTCGAAATCCGATTCTGCGGCACATAGATCATGTCGCCAGGCTGCAGATGGATGTCCTCGGCAAGATTGTGGGAGCGCAGCATCTTTTTCGCGTCGACCAGGCGGGCCTCCGTCACCCCATTCGGGCCGGGCCTGTATAACACCACCTGTGAGTGTTTCGATGCTTCGGTAAATCCTCCGGCAATTGCGACACCCTCCGTCAGAGTCAGATCACTGCGGAGATCATACTTACCTGGCTTCCCAACCTGACCTGCGGCGATAAAGTACGGCTTCTCGATATCCTTTAGATCAATCGTCACGACCGGATCGTGGAGGGTCCCTGCATACTTCTGTTCTATTTCCGCGGTCAGCTTCGGAATTGTTAGGCCTTCCACGTGGATCGTTCCTGCTGATTTGAGTGTGATATAACCGTCTGGTTCAACGGTCACCATCTGGTTGAACTCAGGCGAAAAGGTGAACTCAATTTCGAATGAGTCGCCTCTCCGCAGCTGATACGACGGAGCTCGTGCCCTCAACGGCGCTTCCTGAGAAGTGGCAGTTGAATTCGGCAGACCGGCGATTTGGCCGGAAATCTCGTTCTGCCCGAACATGACGCCCGGCATCGCCAACATCGAGGTGAACGCAATGGCAAACAATTTCATGGGAAAACCTCATTGGTCTTTCGCAGTAAATGGGCAAGAGGACTGGATTCAATTCAGGGATGGGGACAGCGGCTCTAGATCGCCTGCCTCTACCTCAATGGCCACACTTCGCATGATTTGATCAAGACTCATGACGATCTGGAAATTTTTCTTTTTGCGAATGATGACACCTTCAAGACCCGCTAGCGGACCCGACCGCACACGGGCCCTCTCGCCGACCACAAGGTATGGGTGGGGTTCCAATTTTCCCAAAAGGCTGGCGTTGCGAAGTGCTTCGATATCTCGCTCGGGCAACTCCCACGCCTCGCGGGTCGACCCGACGAACGAGAACACTCCCGGCGTGCCGAGGACTGCCGCGCGCTCGCGTGAAGTAATGCACACGAAGACATAATTGGGAAAGAGGGGAAGGTCAATATGGACTGACTTGCGTTTCTTCCACTCGCGCCTGATGCTGTACACCGGCAAAAACGCATCGGTGTTCTTGTCTGCTAGTTGTTTCTGGACCTGCTTCTCGTGCCGCGAAGCCGTATAGAGTGCAAACCATCTCTTATCGCAGCGTGGCTGCGAAGATCCGATAACATTGTGGATCGTTGTAGGCAGAGCTTCGCCATTCCAAGTCGGCATTCCGCTTGTCCTCATAATCAAACGTTCCACTTACAGTGTTCGCTGCATGCTCAGCATGTCAGTTGACAAATGTCTTCAGTACCGATTCCAAACTTTGCATTTCTGCTTTCGAGGTGGTGCGTTGTTCTGGGTGGAACTGAACTGCGGCGACAAACCCGATAATGTCTAAATCCTTTGATCCCGTGCTGGCTCTTTCGACGCGAAGGACAACACCTTCACCTTGAAGCGTTACGCCGTGGATGCCGCCATCAGGTGGTGGGAGGAAGATTGTCATCTGGATGCAAACTCCCGCGGGGGGACAAACCGCGGTGGATATATGCACTCCGCGAGTGCTGATGTTCCGAGTAAATCCCTCCCCGGTACGCAAACTACCACCGGCGTGAGGCCACCAGAAGCTGACGGGTGCCGCGACGGGATACCGGGTTTGTTGTCGGGCGTCAATATTCGTCCTGTTCACCGATTTCTCGGACTCCTGCTGTTCTGGGTCGAAGGCTGTGATTGAAAGCAAGGTAGGTGTTGCCGTCCTGCTGCACAATCCAACAAAGCTCCACCGTACTTCGGTACGTACTGTGGGCACGCGAACCAGAGACGAACGTCTTACGTCGCCTGTAACGGTTGTCAGTAACCTCCAGCTGCTACAGACCTGCCATGAGATAGTGACAAATTCAACAGGCCAAGCGCGCGTCGGTATACGACACAAATTATCGGCGGCTTGGTCGTCCACGTTTATGCGGATGTCCGTCGTCCCTATGCCAATGCGGTTACTGAAGTCAGCTGCGATCCCTGCTGTACTTTCTGAATTGGCTAATTTTTGATTGAACTTATGAACAGAGATGTATAGGCTCTGTCGTACCCCGCCGTTGCAGCGTGCATCTGTCGCATCAGGACAAAGCTGTTTGGCCATGGGAACTTCTGTTCGACTGAACTGCAGGTTAATTAAGTCAGAAGGATTCCTCTCGGGCATGTCATCGGATAGCGGCGTGTACTGAGACGAGAAAACGGGCTATTCAATGGGCATACATCCGGAACAAGCAGAGCCTTCTCCCTTGGTTGTAATCGCCGAGGCCGACCACCTTACCTCGAGGTTGTTGGCCGAGGATCTCCGCAGGCAAAACCGGTTCAAGATTGCGGAATGCGCTCCCATCGAGCAGGCCATACTGGCAAGCATTGCTGGTCAGGGTGAGGCCATCGTGGTCCTTGGTTTAAGACAAACGGAAGTTCCGTCGCAAGAAGCCCAACTTCTCAGGGATTTACGACGGCAGCGTGCTAATGTTCGGCCGATCGCCCTCATAGGGCAGGGGAACCGTGCTCTCATCTGTGAACTGTTTCGCTCAGGCCTCAAAGGGGTCTTTGAGCGGTCGGAGTACGAGCCGGAGAAGCTTTGCCGGTGTATCGAGTGCGTCGCGGAAGGACAGATCTGGGCAAGAAGTGAACTCCTCAGCTTCGTGATAGACGCCTTTGCGGAGCCGGCTCCAGTTCGGGTCGTTAGCGCAAGAGGCGATCAGTTACTTACGCCCCGGGAACGGGATGTCGTACGTCTTGTGGTCGATGGATTTGGGAACCGCGAAGTCGCCCAACAGCTTGGCTTGAGCTCGCATACTGTCAGAAATTACTTGTTCAACATTTTCGACAAACTTGGGGTTTCAAGCCGCGCCGAGCTAATCCTGTATGTTCTCGCCGATTCGAGGAATGCTACGCGGCAGAGTTCAATAGAACGAGCGGTACACAAGAAGGCGTCTGTGACGCATACGCAGACCGAAACTAGGGGCGTGTTGCATGCCTAGCTGCTCCTCGCGTATCCATTACGACTAACTGTCACCAGTTTGCGTAAAGCCTTTTGCTCCTATCGGGACGCTAACTACCGCTACCTATTGACGGACATTGAATTTGGCGAACTCGTTGTAGCTATCCTACAAAAACTGCCCGAAGCAGAGAGAAAATGATCGTTTCAGAGTTCAGAATAGGAAGGGGAAAGGTACCTCTTCTCATGGCGTTGGCGTGGTTAGTGTCCGTTGCCATCGCATCGTTCCTGCCTATTTCTGTGAAGCTAGCTTTACATACAGAAGGCAGGTTCCACTCGTGGGATCATCTTTGTGTTTTCGCCGTAGGCGGTGTCATCCTATCGACCGGGAGCACGCGGAGAGCAGGTCAGGTCTGCCTTCTCATTTGTGGAGTGGCAACGGGTTTTTGCCTGGAACTCACGCAACATCTTGTCTACCAAAGTGACGTCGAGTTGATTGATATGCTCATGGACACGATCGGGGTCGGAGTAGGTGTTCTGACAATCGTCCTCTGGAGACTGAGCAGCCTGCATCGACGGCGCGGCTCCGTGCCGGCGAAGCGGCTTCCACGCGCAACATCTATTCGTTCAGGTTGATGAAGACGCAAGCTCGTCAGTAGTGCGGTGGATTGTGCTTCTGGAAGATTGCTGTCCTGAAACGTCCTTGCAATCGCGCACTGGCACGGACCAGCACTTCAGGAGTGATTCTTGTCGAACGTCTCAATGCCGCGCTGCTGTGCAGCGGATGGAATGCTGACACGTCATCCCCAAATGGGTGCTGTGAAGCGCGTCCGCAGCGGGGATCAGTTAACTGGCGCAGCTACAAGAACTTAGCATTTTCGTGTTTACGTGAGTAAACGGACGGGTTCGTTGCCATTTACGCGTGCTGACAGCCCTGCAAAAGGCGTCGTTGCAGAAACTACACCGGCCTTGTGCGCATCCAAGCGGCTACCAGAGAAGTCTCGATAGGTGGTGCTGTTCATGGCCTCCGCTGATACGAAGCCGCAGCAAGTCGTAGAGCTAGCTTCAGCCAGCCCGGCTCCGAGTGACGCCTCGCGAGTGAAATCCGTCGCAACTCGGCTCACAGAAGCGGAGCTTGGCGAGATCGAAGCGGCAGCTTTCAACGCGGGGAAAAAGGTCTCCGAGTGGCTGCGCGATACGGCTCTCGCATCTGTCCGCGCGCCAAAGGAAGAGCCGACCGACTCCGTTCTCTTGGCAGAAATCATCGGGATGCGGGACCTTATGCTGAACCTGTTTGCCCAGGCATCGAAGGGGCCATTGAGCACGGAAGATATGCGCAAGATGTCGGCTTATGCAGACTCTATTAAGGAACAAAAGGCCCGCGAATTCCTGTCTCGAAAGCAGTCGCAAACCATCACAAAATAAGAGGAGAAAGCATCATGCAATGGCCGGTTCTTCGCAGGGTCTTTCCGTGGAGAACAGCACTGCTGATGTGCTCGATTCCGGCGCTGGCTTTGGCTGCGTTTCTGGCCTGGTTCCGGTGGGAATTGCCAGCGCTCGAACGCTACTATTTGATGACCTATTGGGACTGTTCCCGGCACGCCGAAATTCCGGACAGTACCACTCAGATTGAGTGGCTTTACATGACGGCTCCGGGGCGGAAAAGCGAGATCGCCATTCCTCAAGATGTCGATTCAAACGGAGCCGGGTTTCTTCCGGTTGGACTGTCCTCTTCGGCTCGCGAACGAGGGTGGAACGAACTGGTAAAGGTACCAGCCCAGAGATGGAAGTCAGCCGAGTTGGAAAGCTTCCTGCAAGAGGACTTCTACGACCACCGCACGTTCGGTGAATTAATCGCGGAGCCACTCTCCTTCATCTGCGTTATCCCACTCCTTGTTCTCTGTGTGGCAGTCATGATCAGACAGGACTTGGTTGGTGAATGGAGGCGGCTTTATGAAGAGATGTACGGAGTCGAATTCACCTCCGATTGGAGTGCTCTTCGGTGGAAGTTTAGCGAGCGGCTTGAAAACTGGAAAGGCCGTCTCCTTGCAGGCGCAACAGCACGTCTTTCGCGCCGGCAATTAGAGCCCGAAGGAAGGTCCTTTGCGGCTGTCAATCAAAGACCATTTCACGCTGAAGGAGGCCCACCTTTGAGTGGTGCCAAGCCGGTTGTTCCAGTGGTCTCTTCGGCGGAGCCAACGCGGTACATGATCTTCCCTGGAGCAGCAGCTATTCGCAACGGCAATGTGCCGCCTAAGCCGTGGGATGAATCGCAATGGATCGACTAGCTTCGCGATCCTCAAAGAACTCCGGTTCGATCTTCTATATCTTCTGAGATTCACGTCTCGAAGAGATCATGGTTGACCTTTCTCATGCCCAAGCATTCGTGCGCTTGTCCACCTGCTAGAAGAGCTCACATCGACTTACTTATATGCGATGAATTAGATATGCAATAGCCGTTTCATTCAGTATCCATGCTGGTATTCGCAACTATCGCGTCGAAAATATTTCTTGAACATAGGTCCTACGTTTCCACATTTCGAGTTACGCTAGGCAGCAAGCAGTTGCGAAGTTCTGCAACTCATGTGTTGAGGTCCCCGCGCATGTTGACTCTGTCCAAGGCTCTCTCGGCAAATCAAGCCCGCACATACCATGCGCGAGAGTTCACGTCGGAGAAGCAGAACTACTGGAGCCGCGACCGCCAGGGGCACAGCGAGTGGCAAGGAGAGCTTACGCGTGAATGGGGCTTGCATGGCTCCGTGGCGGATGAGCAATTTGCGCGCTTAAGCGAAGGTCAGCATCCCGTGAGTGCTGCGCCGCTCGTCAAACATCAGCCTGCAAAGACGTACGAGAACGAATACGGCAAGCAGATCACGAGCACAGAACATCGCGCAGGTTGGGATGCCACGTTCTCTGCGCCGAAGTCGGTATCAGTGACAGCTCTTGTTGGTGGTGATGAGCGTGTGCGTGATGCACATCGTGAAAGCGTCCGCGTTGCGCTGCATGAATTGGAACGGTATACGCAAGCTCGCATCGGCAATGTTCATGCACCTGAGACGACAGGCAAGTTCGTCGTAGCCACTTTCGAGCATGACACCGCGCGGCCTGTTGACGGATACGCAGCACCGCAGCTCCACACCCATGCTGTAATCTTCAACATCACAGAGCGCCACAACGGACAGACGCGGCCACTGCAAGAGCGCAGCTTGTTTCAGTCGCAGCAGTATGCAACAAGCGTGTATCGCTCGGAGCTTGCTATACGGCTGCAAGGTCTTGGCTACGAGATCGAACGCGGCCAACACGGGCAGCCAGAGATCAGAGGCTACTCACAGGAGTATCTGGAAGCGTCGAGCCCTCGGCGTGCCCAGATCAAAGAGCATCTTCAGGAGATTGGTCGGGAAGGCGCAGGCGCCGCACAGGTTGCTGCGCATCGAACGCGAGACAGCAAAGACCTGCTTTCACGTGGAGAGGTGCTAGAACGGCATCGTGACCTTGCGGCGAGGTTCGGCAATCAGCCGGATGGTGTTGTATCGCAGGCACTGGAGCGCGACCACAAGGTCGAACAACAGCCCGAGAAAACGGCGCAGCAGTCGATGACGTATTCACGGAATCATGTTTTCGAGCGGTCCGCTGTGCAGGATGAGCGCAGCATCTTGCAGGCGGCAATAGATCGCAGTATGGGCCAAGCCACGCACAGCCAGGTTCGACAAGAGTTCGAGCAACGTGTACGGCATGGCGAGTTTCGTTTGGTAGGGCGCTCAGACGGAAGGGCCGCTCCGCAGTACACGACAGCCGAGATGGTTCGTTTGGAGCGGGAGATCGTTGGCCTGGTACAGAAGGGCAATGAAAGCCGGTACGAGAGCTCCATGCTGCTATCGCCAGTTCTGCGAATCCGTATCGAGGACGCGCATCGAGAGTTGAGTAAATCGCAGCTTGCAGCAGTGGATGACATCTTCCTCACCCGCGAGAAGATTGTTGGACTTGATGGTGTAGCAGGTGCGGGCAAGACGACCACGCTCGCAGTCATTCGTGAAGGCGTCGAAGCACAGGGCTACCGTGTCGAAGGGTTCGCGCCCACAAGCCGAGCGGCGCAGAAGCTGGCCGAAGCGGGCGTGATGTCATGGACTCTCCAGCATCATCTAGCTAAAGGAGTGCGACCGGACACTGGAGAGAAGCGCCTTTACGTGCTGGATGAGTCGTCTCTTGCGTCCACAGGGCAGATGCATGAGTTCCTTTCGCGCCTCCATCGGAACGATCGCGTTCTGCTTGTGGGAGATGTTCGTCAGCATGAGGGCGTAGAAGCCGGGCGTCCTTTCGCACAGCTTCAAGAAGCGGGGATGCACACAGTGAAGCTGGATGAGATTCTGCGACAGCGTGACCCAGAGTTGAAAGAGGCGGTTGAGATGCTGGCGCGCGGTCATGTCGCAGAGGCGATCGAGAGCCTTGACATCCAAGGCCGGGTGCATGAACTGAGCGGGCGTGAAGCGCGAATATCCGCGATAGCCAGGGAGTACGCTGCTTCGTCAGAAAATACGCTTGTTGTCTCACCGGATAATCGCTCCCGTGCCGAGATCAACAGCGCGATTCATCGAGAGCTGCAGGAGCAAGGCATTGTTGGCAAGCGGGAACATACGATGCAAGTGCTTGTTCCACGGCAGCAGTTGACCGGCGCGGATCGCAGCTGGGCACAGCGGTATCTGCCGAACGACGTGCTGCACTATTCTCGGACATCGAAGGAAACCGGCATCGGCAAAGGAGAGTATGCCCGTGTTGTTGCTGTGAACGGCCAAGAGAATTTACTTACGGTTCTGCGCGACAACGGAGAGCAGACGACCTACGATCCACGCCGTCAGAAGGGCGTCTCCGTTTATCGAGCGGAAGAGAAGGCGTTCTCCATTGGTGATCGCATTCAGTTCACGGCACCCAACCAAGAACTGAAGATTGCCAATCGTGAGCTTGCCAGGATTGAGAACATCGGCGCGAACGGCTCGATGCACCTGAAACTTGATAGCGGACGCAATGTTGAAGTCGGGGTACGTGGCTTCCCGCATATTGATCACGGTTACGCTGTCACGAGCCATTCGAGCCAGGGACAGACCGCAGAGCGTGTGCTGATTCATGCGGATACTGAACTCGGGGCTAAGGATCTGCTGAATCACCGCATGGCCTATGTGTCCGTCTCGCGCGGGCAGTGGGACGCGCAGATCTTTACCAATGACCGCGACAAGCTGGTGCAGGCCTTAAGTCACGATGTTTCGCACAAGAGTGCGCTCCAGCCGGAACAGACAATCTCTACGGTGACGCAGAGGATTGGGCCAGCTTCTGAGCGTGTGCTGGAGAGAAGCATGGGATATGGGTTGGGTTTGTGACCCGGAGCTTTTACAGGGGAGAGGACGATGCAGCCATTCGATACCACGCAAAAGAAGCCACCACGACGGGCCACGATTCCGACGGAAGAGAAGTTGCTTGTCAGCCGAGGAGAAGCGGCTCAGCTACTCTCGATTAGCCAGCGCGGGCTCGACTACCTGATTGCAAATCGCAAGCTGCCCACAAGGAGAATCGGTGGCAGAGTGCTGGTTCCCGTGGCGGACCTGCGGAAGTACGCCCGCGGAGATCATCCTGAGAAGATCGTGGTCTGAAGAAAGGCGATCTCATTGACTAAGTAGGATTCGTCTTGAAATTGCCACCGAATCAGCGATTCAGCCGAGCCTCCACGTTTCAGATCATTCAATTCCCGTTCGATGGAGCCTGGTGAACTTCCGTGCGATACCGATTGCGTTCCCACCGGAAGGAGATGAGGTATCGCTTGTCACGGCGGGGTCGGTAGACGAGGGCCGGACGGAAGCATACCAAGCAGCGGCCGCCTTTCTTCCTTACGCTGGGATAAAGGATGCCGTTGGACTGTTCCTTCAGAAGCTTCTGTGCGAGTTTTTGAGGAGCCGTATAACACTCGGGAACAGGTTCCGGAGCTAGACATTCGGCATAGGCCGAAGCAGGTTCCAGAGAATGAAATTCGGCATGGAAGTCAGCCAACCAATCGTCGTAGGTCGATGATTCCATCTCGGGAACGCCTGCAGGAGACTTGGGAACCACAATAGCAGCGAGATGCTTGGCTTTGTGGTAGCTGACCTCAGCAAGCGACGTTTCCAGCTCGTCCGCGGCGTACCAAGCACCTCGACTGGACACATTGAATCGTGATCCTGTTGGGCCCGGATGAAGGAACGATGCGCGCACAATGTGGGCATTGGGAATGCCGTAAACCAGCTCGTAGGTACTAATACCAGGCAGACCGAACTGCTCGCCTTGAATGCGGTCATTCGTAGCCCCATCCAATCGAATCAACTTTTCTAGCATCTCGTCGTCGTCGGCGACGTCATTCAGCACTGCTTTACCATCGCTATATCGGGAAGGAATCAGACGATGCATCCCGTCGCGATTGATTTGGCGGAGCGGTGGCGTCACTGCCCGCCCCGCCAAGCGTCTAGCATTCGCCGAACTTCAATCATTCCCGGTTGCCCTCGCTGAAGCATGTACGCGAGCGGCGTGCGTCCCATGAAGATTGGCCCACGGTTCGCCAACGTAATCCAACGGTCCGCCCATGGTTTACCGAAGTAGATGTTGAGAGCCTTGTAGATTCCGATAAGCAGCGAGATGCGAGTGAGCGTGTCCTGATCGAGTGTTCGCTTGGGATTGGTCTTCCATGCGTGGAAAGTCGAAGACGCCAGGCCACCGAGCAAGGCGCGGGATTGTCCTTCATTCAAATCCCATTTCTTGCGGAGATTCATAAACGCCTTGATCGCGGCGGAGGAAAGCTCCGCGCGTTCGGCGGCATTGCCGAGGTCGGCTCCGGATTCGAAGTCGTATCCGGCAATTCGGGGAAGGACGAGAGTGGTGGCACTGGCAACCATAGGCATTCCTCGCTTTCGAGAACTATTATCCTCGAAAACGAGAAAACCTTCAATCTATATCAAGATTCGTTTCCGCGCAGCCTGAAGCGTTTCGGAGCTGCAGATCGGCCGCAATTCTCCTCGACGAGCGCGCCAGAACTACCCGCCGCTGTGGCGGCCGTCAAGGCGCTTCGCCCGCTGTGCGGCGTGCTTCGCACGGCCCTGACTGCCGCCTTCGCGGCAGCAGGAGGGCTCGGTATGAGGAGCATATCTGCTCCTCTGTTCTCGGGAGAACCGGAGAGACGAGCGCAGGCCCAACAGAGTGCGGCTCCATGAGGAACCCCGAAAGCGGCGTTTCGGGTGATTTTGACCTTCGCCCATAAGACCGCCACGCGTGAGTGAATAAAGCGACTCTTCGTTCAGGAGTAAAGCGGTTTCAGGCTACCGGTAAATGGCGCGTCAGATCCTGTCTGTCGTGCAGGACGCGCAAGATTTCGATGAGGCCGGATGTCTGCCGATAGACCAGAAAATGACGCGGTTCTGCGACTCTCGGGAGCACATGATCGCGGCTTGAAACGAGATGATAGAGAAAAATGTCTGCCGGCAGCTCCGATCTCTGCCGAACGCCTGGCCGCGATGGGTCGGCTTCAATATCGCGCAGAGCCTGGATGAGCAGATTTTCATACCGGCGGGCGGCGTCGCGGCCGAAATTTTCCTCGCTCCACCGGAGAACGTCGCGTATATCCCGGCGAGCCGGGCCCGTGAGGACGACCCTCTTGCGCGCGCCTTTCTTAGCCACGCGCACGCGCCGAGGCGATCTCCTGAGAAACCTCGCGGCCAAGTGCGCGAATGTCGGCCTCTAATGCGTCCACAGAGGCATATGATTTGAAATCGCCGCCTTCGAGAGCGTCGAGACCTTCCTGGACCGCACCTCGAAGCCATTCGAGCCTGGCTTTGTCTTCGGCGTCCTGACGCTCCAGAAGCGCCAAGCCCGCGCGCATCACTTCGCTCGCGTTGGCGAAGCGGCCGTCGGAAATGCTCGTCTCGACGAACTGGTCGTAGTGGTCGGTCAAATTCACGTTCCGAGTCGGCATGACGTCCCCCTTTCCCATGAGCATAGCGCACATTAGCAATAGTTGCCAGTACGCTTTGACGCAGCCAGAGTCTTTCCGCGACAAGAACCGACCGCGGAGGCTCGCTCGGAACAAGTGCCACCAGAACTGCCACTAGGGATCGCTAGCCAACCAGTCGGCGAGCGATGAATCGTGCAAATTATTGACCTATAAGGAGATAATGGTGGACGCGGAAGGAATCGAACCTTCAACCTGTCGATTAAGAGTCGAATGCTCTGCCAATTGAGCTACGCGTCCTAGCCTGTTTCCGCTCGGACGAGCGGAGCGAACTGCTGCAAAGTTCGCAAGGGAAATGCGCCACGAGAACGCCGCGCACAGTTGAGAGTGTATCACGGTGTCACGAGCCGATTTGACCAGTCTGCGGAAGAACCTGTGGACGTTCTGCGGCTAGCCGACAAAATCGACCTCAGCTTTATAAGGAATGATGCCGCGTTCATATCCCATTTCCAGCAGCTTGCGGATGGCTTCGCGGCCGTCGTCGCCGTAGTTGATCGTCCGCTCGTTAACGTACATTCCCACAAAGCGATTGGCAAGATTCGTATCGAGATCGCGTGCGAACTGCATCGCGTATTCGAGCGCGGGCTCGCGATGGTCCAGCGCGTATTGAATGCTGTCGCGCAGCGCATTCGTGGCGATCATCTGCACATCGCCGCCGAGCGAGCGGCGAATTGCATTGCCACCGAGCGGCAGCGGGAGGCTCGTCTGCTCGAACCACCAAACGCCAAGGTCGAGGATCTTTTTGAGGCCGTCGCGACTGTAGGTAAGCTGTCCTTCATGAATAATCAGACCGGCGTCGAATTCGCCCGCTTGCACGGCGGGGATGATCTTATCGAACGGCACCGTTACTGTTTCGACCTCAGGTGCAAAGAGCTTCAGTGTGAGATACGCCGTGGTCAACGTTCCCGGCACCGCGATGCGGAGCTTCTTCACTTCGTCTAGCGTATACGGCCGGGCGGCGACGATCATGGGACCATACTTGTCGCCGACCGAGCCGCCACAAGCCATCAGCGTGTAATGCTGCTGAATATATGGATAAGCGTGAAAGCTGATCGCGGTGACGTCGTAAAACTGCTCGTCCATCGCCTTGCGGTTGAGCGTCTCGATGTCGCTGAGCGTGTGGGCGAAGCGATAGCCGGGCACGCGCACCTTATTTGTGGCGAGGCCGTAAAACATGAACGCGTCGTCAGAATCCGGGCTGTGGGCAACAGAGATTTCACGTACTGCAGATGCTGGGGAAGTCATCAAGTCCTTCAGATGCATTAAGCGGAGCGCTTGTTGCGGGGATGGCGCCGGAGCGCACTGTAGATGCCGGCGGCCGCGAGAATTTTGACAGCTTCACCTGGCAGGAACGGGGCTACGGTCTCGATCCAGACCGCGCGCAGGGGAAGATGCGTGAACGTTGCAAACCAGCCGGCGCCGCCGACGAACAGCAACGCAGTCGCGGCGGTACAGGCGATCGCGGCCGCGGCGTACATCGAGAGTCGTCTGGCGAGTCTGCGGCACAACCCACCGGCCATCGCGGCGACCAGCGGATAAGCAAGCAGATAACCGCTGGTAGGGCCGAAAAAGAGTTGAGCAAGGCCGCCCGGCCCCGCGGGGCTGAAGACCGGCAGACCGCAGGCTCCTTCGGCGAGATAGGCAAGCAATGTAAGAAAACCGCCGACAGGGCCGAATGCCAGGCCCACCAGGAGAACGGCCAGAGGCTGCAGCGTCAATGGGACCGGCGTGAAAGGCAACGGAAGGGACACGTGCGCTGCAATAGCGATGCCGATCGTCGCCGCGATCCCCAGCGTAACTTTGCCCGGAATGCTGGAGGTAAAGGCGCGTGCCTGCGATAGTCCGGAGCGATTTGTCAGAGCGGTTTGCATAGTTTTCAGGATGCCTTGCGTTGCGCTTCGGGCCCTTCTGCTGATGTCGATTTCAACTTCGACGAGGATGCGATCAGCGGTCGCGGCTTCGTCGAACGGGCGGACTTCTGATCGCGCCTGGATCGATAGATGTGCTGCGCAATCGAAACCGCGGCCCAAAGCAGCGCAGCCAGGGCGATGAGCGAAATGACGAAGAGAATCCGCATCGGGTCCGCTGCACAGAATACCAAACTCTGGCGCTACGGATTGCAGTTGCACGCGGATTACGAATCTGGTTCGACTCGGCGGAAGTCCCGGATTTCCTACACAAAATGCGCGATACTGGGCGGAGTTTCGTGCGGGTCAGGTGGTTTTGCGCAGACAGCAGAAGAATCCGAAGCGGTTTGGTCTCATTGCGGCAATCTTCGCAACACGCTCGCGACTCTACGATTCGCGACGCAAGCTCGCCACTTTGGGGGCGGGCGCGCTGGTGCTGGTGATGGGCTACGGTGTCGTCTTCGGCCACAATGGACTTACGATGTTCGCGCATAAGCGCGCCGAGGCCCGCGAGCTGCAGCAGCAGATGCAGCAGTTACACACAGAGAACGCCCGGCTTCATGAGCATGTCGATCAGTTGCAGAACGATCCGGCCGCCATCGAGCATCAGGCGCGCGAGGAACTTCACTACACGCGCGCCGGCGAGGTTATCTACACCCTGCCTGCGCCCGCCGCAAACGACGCTGCACCGTCCCACTAGAACCTTGCACTTCGCGCATCGATTGACTTCGCGCATCTACCGACGCCCCGTTATACTGCGCTTTCTGTGCGACGCTAAATCTGGGCTGCACAGTCGCGGTGGTTATGCGAATAGGAGTCGATTTAGGCGGCACCAAGACAGAGGCGCTTGCATTGGACGATGCGGGACGCGAGCTCCATCGCGTTCGCGTGCCCACGCCGCAACACGATTATCGCGCCACAGTCGAGACGATCGCTGCGCTCGTGCGCGATCTGGAGAGCGAGATTGGCGCGCAGGGCACAGTCGGCGTAGGGATTCCCGGAACCATCGTCGCTTCCACTGGCCTTGTCAAAAATGCGAACTCGACGTGGTTGAACGGACAGCCACTGGAGCGTGACCTGAGCCGTGCGCTCGCGCGTGAGGTGCGCTGCGCCAACGACGCAAACTGCTTCGCCGTCAGCGAGGCAACGGATGGCGCGGCGGTCGGCGCGGAAGTTGTCTTCGGCGTGATCCTCGGTACGGGTTGCGGCGGCGGCCTTGTCATCCGCGGCTCGCTGCTGACAGGGCCGAACGGTCTCGCCGGCGAGTGGGGACACACCGCGCTGCCGTGGCCCAGCGCCGAAGAGTGGCCCGGCCCACACTGCTACTGCGGCCGCCGCGGTTGTCTGGAGACATGGATCTCAGGCACCGGATTCGAGAGGGATTTCGCGCGAGTCAGCGGACGTTCGCTTCCTGGCGCCGAGATCGTAGCGGCCGCCGCGGATGGGGACGCCGAGGCGGAGGCCGCGTTTGCCCGGCTCGAGGATCGCATCGCGCGCGGCCTGTCAACCGTCGTGAACATCGTGGATCCGAACGTCATTGTGCTCGGTGGCGGACTTTCGCGGATCGACAGGCTGTACAGCGGCGCCATCTCCGCGAAGCTTCGCGACTACGCTTTCGGTGGAGGCGTGGACACACCCATTCGCCGCAATCTGCACGGAGACTCCAGCGGCGTCCGCGGAGCTGCCTGGTTGTGGCCCGCGCCGCGTCGTAGTCTTGCATAAGGCCGCTTGGCGGTCGTCTGTGAGGTGACTGATGGCGAACAAAAAGAGTGCCACACCGGTAGCGCGTGATCTCGGTGGGGAGCTGCGCGCGCAGTTGAAGGCGCTTCTTGATGGAGGGCAGGCGCACGCCGGCTTCGACAAGGCCGTCGCCAAAATGCCGGCGGATCTCTGCGGAGTCGTTCCGAAAGGCATGCCCTACTCGGCATGGCAGCTGCTCGAACACATTCGAATGGCCCAGCGCGACATTCTCGATTTCTGCCGCAACGACGACGGCAGCTATCGCCCCATGAAGTGGCCGGACGATTACTGGCCTAAAGATCCCAAGCCGCCGAACGCTTCGGCGTGGGAGAAGAGCGTGAAGCAGATCCGCGCGGATCGCGAGGCGTTCGACCGGCTGCTGGATTCGGTGGATGATTCGAACCTCATCAAGCCTTTTTCTTGGGGAGATGGACAGAATCTTCTGCGCGAAGCACTTCTGATCGCCGATCACAACGCCTATCACGTCGGCGAGCTCGTTTTGTTGCGTCGAGTGCTCGGTGCTTGGAAGAGTTAGAGCCCCAGCGCGGCAGGCCACTCCGAGGGGTGCTCGACCATGCGATCGGGCTGCGCCGCATGCAACGTATGCGGCGCCAGACCGAACAGACATCCAACCGTTCGCGCGCCGATCCTGCGTCCGGTAAGAACGTCCACATCGGAGTCGCCGATCATCACCACCTCGCCGCTCGCCAGCGGCGCAGCACTGTAATCCCGCATTCTCAGCAGGGCATCCGCTTCACGCGCAATCGTCAGCAAGCCCTCAGGATCGGGCTTCTTCGTTGTAAAGGAGTTGCCGCCATAGTTCTGAAAGAAAAACGGAGCGAGTCCGAGCGCCTCGCATATCTGCCGCGACGGATTCACAGGCTTGTTGGTCAGCACCGCCATCGGAAGATGCGGCTGACGTTCGCGGATCAGCGCCAGCGCTTCAAGCACGCCTTCATAGCATTGCGTGTTGTCGAGCTTGTGTTCCCGGTAGTGCGCAAGAAACAGATCGAAGGCTCGATGAAACAGAGCGTCTCCCGCGTCTGCATTGCCGGCGTCCAGATCGCCCGGATCGCCCAGCGCGCGCCTCACCAGCATTGCCGCTCCATCGCCGATGTAGCCCGCGATCACGGCGTTCGGCAGCGGACTCTTTCCAACACCCCGCATCGCCGCGTTGACCGAATTGCATAGGTCGAGCGAAGAGTCGATAAGCGTTCCGTCAAGGTCGAAGACCAGCAATCGCGGCCCTTGCATGATGACAGTCTAGCCGCAGAAGGAGATCCGTTCTGCGGCTAGTGGAGTGCGATAGGGAATGACTGCGTCTGTCAGCGTGGTGAGATTTCGATGTCTCCTGAGCCGGTGCGAATCTCCAGGCCAGGGCCGCCGCCGTTGACCGAGGTCGTCACGTGATGACGAGAACTATCGCCGTTGGCTGCGACCACGCCCGGCATGTGGACGCGAATGTCTCCCGAGCCGGTGAACGCCTCCAGCGTGAAGCGCGAATCCGGCGCGAGATGCATTCGCACGTCGCCGGATCCCGTCATGATCGAGCCGCCGTTTTGCAGGTGACCATCCGCCTCAATATCTCCCGATCCACTGCGGCCAGTGAAGCTGCCGTTGAAGTTCAAAACCTTAATATCGCCGGAACCTGTCTTCACCTTCACGTCACCGGTGCCATTGTCCTGAAGCTCCACATCGCCGGACCCCGACTCCAGATCTGCCGGTCCATGAACTCCACTCACATGCACATTGCCCGATCCGCTCCCAGCCGACACAAATCGACCGACATTGTTGACCTCAACATCTCCCGATCCGCTGTGCAGATTCAAGGCGACATCCGCGGGCACGTTGATGTCATAGTCGATGGAAATACTGTTGAACAGCGAGTGATCGTTTATCTCGCCGACCCGCACCGTGTTTCCACTCTGCGTGATCGGCGGGTTCTCCACGATGCGTTGCACGCGTGAGTTCACGTCGCCAAAGGCACTCCATCCGGCGTGCACGTGCCCGATGATGTGAATCTGGCCGCCACCGCCCGGCACGATGTGAATATTGCCCGAGCCGGTCGAGACATAAAGATCGGGCTGCGCCGAGACGTTCACTGTGCGGTCGAAGGTATTGTCAGCTAGCGCCGCCGTGGTGCAGGCCAGGAGTGCCGTGAGAAGTAGCGGTCGAAGATTCATTTCCGTGCTCCATCGCGCCAGTTGCTTGCGCGGGTTGTGGGCCTTGCGTCGCAGCGCTTAACCCGTGATGTGAATCCTACGACGTTTGCTGCAGGATGACCGTGTCCCCGGCTTTAAGGCCGGAAGTAATTTCGATGCGGCTGCCGTTGGAAAGGCCGGTCTTCACACTCACGACGCGGTGGCCGTCCTTGCCGTGCGGGTCCGGAACCCAGACGCTGGCTTTGCGGTCCTTGTCATAGAGCACCGCCTGCTCCGGCACGGTCAGCACGTTCTTATGCTCTTCCAGCACGATCTCGGCGTTGGCCGTCATGTTAGCCTTCAGCTCCCCGCCCGGGTTATCGATCGAAATCTGCACCTCGAACGTCGTAACGTTGTCCTTCTCCACACCCAGCGGCGCGATCTTAGTCACCTTGCCGTAGAACGTGCGGTCCGGGAAACTCTGCACTTTAATGCGCGCCGGCTGCCCGAGATAGACCTTGCCGATGTCCGACTCGTCGACCTTACCTTTGACATACACCTGGTGCGTGTCGCCCAGCGTCATCACTAGTGTGGCCGTCGAGCCCAGCACCAGAATCGAGCTCACCGCATCGCCCACCTGCACATCGCGCGATAACACAACCCCGTTGATGGGCGATGTAATGGTGGTATAGGAGAGTTGTTCCTCAAGCTGCTTCAGCGACGCCTCCGCCTGCGCGACCTGTGACTGCGCCTGGCGAGCCTTGGCCGCATCGACCGTGATCTGCGCAACGGCGCGGTCACGCGCGTTCGCAGCGGAGAGATATTGCTGCTGCGCCTGGTCCGCGTTCTGCTTGGAGAGCACCCCGTCCTTTTCCATCTGTGCGGCGCGCTGCCAGTTGCGCTGCCAGTCGGGCAGATCGGGCGCCTCGGCTGCAACTTTGTCATACGCCACGCCCGCCTGCGCGGAGCGCAAGTTCGACTCCGCCGCATCCAGCTGCGCCTTTTGCGCTGCCACCTCGTCCAGGATCTCTTCCTGGTCAAGCTGTGCGAGCACCTGCCCCACGTGCACCGTGTGGTTGATATCGGTATCCAGCTTTGTGACGATGCCGCTCGCCTTGGATTTCACCTCGACCTGCGTAATCGGCCAGATCTTTCCGGTCGCCACCACCGAGCGCGCAATGTCGCCCATCTGGGCCTTCGCCAGCTGCGAGGGATCCAGCTTGTCCGGGGCGGACAGCGCCTTCGCGACAAAAACAACGCCGGCAACCAGAACCGCAGCTACCGAGCCAAGGACGATCCAAAGCCGCTTTCGGGACTTCCGTGACGAGTTCAACTCGAGGCCTCCAGCTTCAGGGAAGGGTCGAAGCTGGATACGCAGGTCTGGCCGATTTGGTTCCCGGCCAGTCAGCACCGCGCCTGGGCCATCAGGCGTATTTCCGCAGCACTCCCAGCACCTTGCCCTGGATCGCCACATTCGAGGCCGGCGCATAAATCGGCGCCATCTCGGTATTGGAAGGCTGCAGCCGGATCAGGCTGCCTTCGCGATAAAAACGCTTCAGCGTCGCGTCCGAACCATCCACCAGCGCGACCACAATTTCGCCCTCGCGCGCCGTTCTCGTCCGCTCCACCAGCACGTAATCGCCTGAAACAATATGCTCGTCGCGCATCGAGTCCCCGCGCACCTCCAGGGCGAAGACCTCGCGGCCGCCGATAATGTCCCCCAGCGAAATCGACTCCGCGTTTTCAATCGCCTCCACCGGCTGCCCGGCGGCGATTCGCCCTAGCAGCGGCAGGCGCTCAAAGCTCTTTTTCTGCGATCGCTGCGGCAGCACGTCGATCGATCGGCTGCGGTTATGAGCGCGCTGCAGTAGTCCCTTGGTCTGCAGATTGGTCACGTGCTTGTGCACCGTGGCCAGGGAGCTCAGACCCAGGCCGGCCGCCATCTCCTCATAGGAGGGCGAGTAACCGTGACGCGCCGTGAAGCTATTGAGGAAGTCCAAAACCTCTTTTTGCCGACGTGTGATCGCCATGCCGCCATTGTAGCGAATAAAAAGCGAACTGCAAGAGAAACCTTTATCGGAACCTTTTAAGTTAGAGAGAGGGCTTCCCGGCCCGCATCCTCATGATTCCCGAAATGGCACGTACGTTACTTTTGGTTTCATCTTTTCTGTTGTCTTCGCCTGAGAAAAGCCTCATGTTGGAAGAGTGCACCCGGCGAAGGTTGCACGAAGAAAAATAGAACGAATGGCTAAGGCGGTTTTGAGAATCGCCGGTGCCTGCTCCTCCCAGGTGAGCAGTATTTAGAGGAGCGAAGAATGCGGGTCCTAGTTGTGGAAGACGACCAGGCTCTGGCGATGTTTCTCCAGCGCGGGTTGTCGTTTGAAGGGCATGATGCCCAGTGGGTAGGGGATGGCGAAGCTGCCATCGAAAAATCGCGTTCCTGGAAGCCGGATCTGGTCGTACTCGATCTTGGCCTTCCTCGGCGCAATGGGCACGAGGTGCTGCAGGTCTTCGCGGCGGAGCCGTCACGCTGCTCGGTGCTGGTTCTCACCGGACACGGCGAGGTCGAAGAGCGCGTCCGCTGCCTGAACATGGGCGCCGACGACTTTCTCGTCAAGCCCTTCAGTTTTCAGGAGCTGATGGCCCGCTGCCGGGCGCTCCTGCGCCGTCATCAGCGTCATGCCGATCCCGTGATTCGCTGGGGCGATCTCGTGATGGATCGTCTGGAGCGGACCGTCGAGCGATGCGGCCGCGGCGTCGAGCTCACAGCCAGAGAGTTCGCTCTGCTGGAGTCGCTGATGCTGCATCAGGGCGAGACCTGCTCGCGCGCTGAGTTGCTCGAAAAGGTGTGGCAGATGGCCCCGGACACGGCAACCAACGTCCTCGACGTCTACGTGAACTATCTTCGCCGCAAGCTTAGCGCCGTCGTTGAGGCGGAGCTTCCCGGCGGCGCTGTCATCGAGACCGTGCGCGGCAGCGGCTATCGGATGGCGCTGCGGCCGCCCGCTGTGCGCAGCCTCGGCGACACAGCCCAGCTTCCGACGGCGGTGGGTGCATGAGAACGACCGATGAAAAGGATACGCATATGGATATGAAGAAGGAGCTGCACGATCTGAGTCAGCCGTTGACCCGGCTGCAGTGGAGGCTGGAGCTCGCCCGGATGACGGGCGACCACGAGGAGGTTCGCGAAAGCATAATCGCTGCTCTCGAGGACTTGAGTGAACTGATGCAGCGGGTTCAGCAGATACGGTCCAGAAATGAAGCCGCTCGGGCAGCGGTAGGGAGAGTGGCATGAGCGGAACGATGACAGGCAGTACAAGCAGTGTTATGACCGGCGGTCTGAGGAATGGTCTCCGCGATAGCGGTCCGGGGAATAGGGGTCTACAGGACAGCGGTCCGCGAAATAGCGGCCTAAGGAGTAATAGCGATCTCAGGAATGATCTCAGAAATATAGAGAGGCGGGTTGTTCTGGCCAGCGCCGACGCCGGTCTCCGGCAACGCCTGCGCGACAGCCTCACCGGTTTGCGGTGGCATGTGCACGAGGCCTGCGGGGGCGCCGAAGCGCTGATCCTGCTGGAGCGTCAGCCCTCCGACGCGCTGCTAATCGATGGCTGGCTGCCCGATCTCGAGGCCGCGGAGCTCGCCGGGCATATTGCTCTGATGTACCCGGCGGTCGATGTGCTCGGCATCGACGGCGGCCCGCTGACCTCCGCCCGCAGCGCGCACCGGCACGAGCTTCTGCACGCGCTTCGCGATGCGCAGCAGACGCCGCACGAGGTCCCAAAGACGGACACCGCTGCATGGAACGCCGCGCCGGCGTTCATTCCGAAACCAGCCGCAGTGCAGGGAAGCAGCCGGTGGATGACATCGCCGTCCTCGCACCTTTCGGAAGAGCGTGCCCCGGTTGCTGCCTATGTGCCGTCCCTGGCCACAAGCCGCATCTCTCCCGCAGCGAGAACGCCTCAGATTCCCGGGCTCGTAGGCGCTAGCCCTGTGATGGCCGAACTCGCCCGCATGATCCGCCTCGTGGCCCCGCGGAACTCGACCGTTCTGATCGAAGGCGAGACCGGCACCGGCAAAGAGGTCGTCGCCACGGCGATCCATCACCTCAGCAAACGCTCCTCGAAGCCGCTCGTCGTCCTGAATTGCGCCGCAATCCCGGAGTCGCTCCTCGAAGCCGAGCTCTTCGGCCACACTCGCGGCGCCTTCACCGGGGCAGTTCAAGCGCGCACCGGCCGTATCGAGGCCGCGCACGGCGGCACGCTCTTTCTGGACGAGATCGGCGAGCTGCCCCTGGCCGTGCAGGCCAAGCTGCTCCGTTTCCTGGAGGGCGGCGAACTGCAGCGCGTCGGCGACAACGACCTAACCCGCGTCGACGTCCGGGTGGTCGCCGCAACCCACCGCGACCTTGAACAGCGTGTCGTCGATGGCGACTTCCGCCTCGATCTCTATCACCGGCTGGCGGTCTTCCCCATCGAGGTGCCGCCGCTCCGCGAGCGCCTGGAGGATATGCCCGAGCTCGCCGAGCACCTGCTCGCCCGCCTGGGCGCCGATGCTCCACGGAAGTCGCTCGGGCCCGACGCTCTCAGGGCGCTCGAGCAGCACGCGTGGCCGGGAAATGTGCGCGAGCTCGCCCACGTCCTGGAGCGTGCCGTGATCCTGGCCGGCGACCTGCCCGTCATCGCCGCCGAACACATCCGCTGCCGCCGCAAACCGCGTCCAGCACTTTGAAAAAAAATTCCGCCGGATGCAACGCGTTCAAATCACCCCTGCATCTCTCGATGTAACGACGAAGAAACCGACTTCAACGCAGCCCCTGGAAACAGGGGCTTTCTTTTTGCGAGTCGATTGGCTCGCTCTTTCTGTCGCGAATCTTGCTCTCAGCTTTCCCACTCTTTCGTCTGCTTTGCTTCCTCTAATCTTTCGCATTGGAGGTTGCTAAGAGTAGGGTCTCGTTTTCGGCAACGGCTTTGCTCCTTTTGTCCTGTGTTGGCGCAGCGATCAAGCGCTGTCCCAAACACCCGAAGGAGCCTCCGATGCTCGCTCTTGAAACGCAATTCTCCAGTCCCGCCTTCAACGCGCCGCTCGCGGCCCAGCCCATTATGTCCGGCGCTGAGCGCGACCGTCTGCTCCTCGAGCATCTGCCGTCCGTGCGTTTCATCGCGCGCAAGATCCACAAGACGCTGCCGCGTCATGTCGAGCTCGACGACCTGATCTCCGCCGGAATGGTCGGCCTGGTGGAGTCCTTCAACCGTTTCGACGCGAGCCGTCACGTGCAGTTCAAGAGCTACGCGCAGTTTCGGATTCGCGGAGCCATACTTGACTGGCTGCGCACGCTCGACTGGGGCTCGCGTGATCTTCGCCGCAAGGCCCGCGCCATCGGAGAAGCCACGCGTGTGCTCGCGCAGCAGCTCGGCCGTGTGCCCACCGAGCAGGAGATCGCTCATGAGATCAGATGGGAACTCGAAGAGCTGCAGCAGTTCATGGGCGAGCTCAAGGGACTTGAGGTCAGCAGCCTCAACGCTGATCACAGCAAGGAAGACGACGACGAAGAGCTCCAATACGTTCCGGCGCCCGAAGAGGAAGACCCGTTCTTCCGCTGTCTGCAGGCGGAGTCGCGGCAGCACATCATCGACGCCATCGAAGAGCTGCCCGAAAAGGAACGCCTTGTTCTCACGCTTTACTACTACGAGGAGCTGACCATGCGCGAGATCGGTCTCACGCTCGGCGTCGTGGAGTCGCGTGTCTCGCAGATTCATTCCGCCGCCATCCGCCGGCTGCGTTCCGCACTGGGCGGAAGGAAGATCGCGAAATACAGCAGCTTGCGACCCGCTCGCCGCGCGGCCGCCTGACCGGCCGTCCAGAATAAGAACACGCTAAAGTCCCACCGCGCTCCGCCGATACACACCATGAGGAGATTCTCATGGTTCGAGATTTGCAGGAAACGGATGCATCGGTGGCGCCGGCCTCCGTGATCGACGCCGGAACGAACGGACTGGCTCTGTTCGCGCCCACGGCGTCCTGGCGGATGCGGCTCGCCGAGCTTCGACAGGCAATTCACGCCGGCACGTACCATGTGTCTGCATCCGATCTCGCCGACGCTTTGCTGCGATCGTTTCGCAACTCGAACTGAGCGCCAATCGTCCGCACCGCCAGTGTCCCATCAAATTCGAACTGTCGCGGCTTCCATTCGCTCACTCCATGCCGCATACAATCTTCTCGGCGCATCGAACGGTGCATGGAGGAAGTGCATGAGTGAGTGGGTGAAGGTAACAGCGAGTGACGGCTTCGTTCTCTCGGCCTATGTGGCGCGGCCACAAGACGATCCGAAGGGTGCGATCGTAGTCATTCAAGAAATCTTTGGCGTCAACAAGTCCATCCAGGCAGTCGCGGATTCCTACGCGAGCGACGGTTTTCTCGCCATCGCGCCCGCGATCATGGATCGCATCGAGCCAGGCCTGAATCTCGGCTACGGCGAGGCCGACCTGAAGAAGGCGTTTTCGCTCTATCCGAAGCTCAACCCGGACGACTCGCTGAAGGATGTGGCCGCCGCGTTCAAATACGCCCGCGAAATAATCGACTCGGTCGGCGTGCTGGGTTTCTGTTACGGCGGCCTGGTCAGTTGGGTCGCTGCCGTCCGCGGAAACAATGAGGCCATTGAGCCCGCCTGCACCGTCTGCTACTACCCCGGCGGCATCGGCAAGTTCGCCGCCGAAGAGCCATCCTGCCCAGTCATGATCCACTTCGGCGGCGCCGACGATCACATTGGCAACGATCAGGTCGACGCCGTCCGCAACGCACACGGCAAGCATCCGGGTGAGGTCGAGATCTTCGTCTATGAAGGCGCGCCGCACGCCTTCGCCAATCCCGATCGGCCATCCTACAAAGCGGAAGCCGCGAAACTTGCTCGTGAGCGCTCGCTCAAGTTCCTTAACACCCACATCGCCTAGCACTTCCACGGTCTGCCGGAGTCAGAGAAAGAAGCCGCCGGAACGCCGAAAATCGGCCTCTGGCGTGCTATCTTTAAGGGAGACACTGAGAGAAGTGGACTGAGTAAAAAGAGACGAGGAGTAACAACCAACCGTGTTGGCCCCCGCACAAAAGACCGAAATCATCACCAAATTCCGCACCCATGACTCCGACACCGGAAGTCCTGAGGTGCAGATTGCCATCCTCAGCGAGCGTATCGGCGAGCTGACCGAGCACTTCAAGATGCACAAAAAGGATCATGGCTCCCGCCGTGGTCTCCTGATGCTCGTCTCCAAGCGCCGCCGCCTTCTGGACTACCTGAAGCGTACGGACTCGGACCGCTATCGCGACGTGATCGGCAAGCTGGGCATCCGCAAGTAACCTCACATCGCGAGCCGGCTCCGCATCGCGTGAGAGCCGACGGAGAGCGAAGACGACGTTGAACGTTTCAAGCGCCAGGAATCGCGCAGGATCTCTTTCCGGAGATGTCTGCGCCTTTCCGTCTCTGCGCTCCTCCGAGCTTCGCCATCCCGGCGTCCTGATGCCGGCCGCGCATCTATTTTCAGCCCCGTCCGAGAGCGCTCTGGCGGGGCTTTCGCTTTAGGCGCGCTGCCTGACGCGATCATCAAGTTTCATTTAGCGACGAAGAAAAGGAAGACCATGAAGCACGACGTAATCATCGAGCTTGCCGGCGGCAAGCAAATCAAATTCGAAACAGGCAGGCTGGCCAAGCAGGCCTCTGGCGCCGCCTTCACAACCAGCGGCGACAACGCCGTTCTCGCGACCGCGGTCGCCTCACCGGAGCCGAAGGAAGGCATTGACTTCTTTCCGCTGACCGTTGAATACAGAGAGTTTACTTACGCTGGCGGACGCATTCCGGGCGGCTTCATCAAGCGCGAAGGCCGTCCCTCCGAAAAAGAGATTCTGACCTCCCGTCAGATCGATCGTCCCATCCGTCCGCTCTTTCCGGAGGGCTTCCGCAACGAGACGCAGGTCGTCGCGTTCGTCTATTCGGCCGACAAGGAGAACGACCCAGACGTCCTCGGCATCAACGGCGCCAGCTGCGCGCTCGCGCTTTCGGACATCCCCTTCCACGGCCCGGTCGGCGCCGTCCGTATCGGCATCGTGAACGGCGAGTTCATCGTCAACCCGACCTACGCCGAGCGCCTCGAGTCGACTCTGAACATCATGGTCGTCGGCACCAAGGACGGCATCACCATGATCGAGTCCGGCGCACGCGAGATCAGTGAAGAGCGCGTCGTCGACGCCATCGAGTTCGCCCACGCAGAGATCAAGAAGATTTGCGCCGGCATCGAAGAGCTCGTCGCCAAAGCCGGCAAGACCAAGCGCACCGTCACCGCGCCCGAGTTCGATGAGGCCTACGCGAAGCAGCTTGAAGCGAAGGTCGGCGACCGCCTGCGCGATGCGCTCGACACCAAGAAGTATCCCAAGTTCGAGAGCTACGCCAAGGTCAAGGAGATCAAGGACGAGTTGAAGAAAGAGCTCCCGGCCGATGACGCTGACGCTCCCAAGAAGCTCAGCAAGTACTACGAGCTGCTTCGCGAGAAAATCTTCCGCGACCAGGTCCTCAACGACCGCATCCGTCCCGACCACCGCGCCTTCGACGAGATTCGCAAGATCACCATCGAGACCGGCGTCCTCCCGCGCGTGCACGGCTCAGCGCTCTTCACCCGTGGCGAAACCCAGGCACTCGTGTCCGCCACGCTCGGCACCACCGACGACGCGCAGCGCATGGAAAGCTACGAAGGCGAGCAGAAGCGCCGTTTCATGCTGCACTATAACTTCCCGCCGTTCTCCGTTGGTGAGGTTGGACGTATGACCGGCGTCGGCCGTCGCGAGATCGGCCACGGCGCCCTCGCATGGCGCGCCATTGAGGCGGTCCTTCCCGGCGAGGAAGAATCACCCTACACGCTCCGCGTCGTCTCCGACATCCTCGAGTCCAACGGCTCGTCGTCAATGGCCACCGTCTGCGGCGCGTCGCTCGCGCTGATGCAGGCCGGCATCGCCCTCAAAGGATCCGTCGCCGGCGTCGCGATGGGCCTGGTCAAGGAAGGCGACAACTACGCGATCCTCACCGATATCGCGGGCGCCGAAGACCACTACGGCGACATGGACTTCAAGGTGGCCGGCACGCGCAAGGGCATCACCGCGCTGCAGATGGACATCAAGATCATGGGCATCACCGCGCAGATCATGCGCGAGGCTCTCGCTCAAGCGCAGCGCGGCCGCCTCTTCCTGCTGGACACCATGGACGCCGTGATCGCCGCGCCCAGCCAGGAGAAATCCAAGTACGCTCCGCGCATCCACACGCTGCAGATTCCGACCGACAAGATTCGCGACCTCATCGGTCCCGGCGGCAAAGTCATCCGCGGCATCATTGATGCAACCGGCGTCAAGATCGACGTCGACGATACCGGCCGCGTGAACGTCGCCTCTTCGGATGCCGAGGGTCTCGCCAAGGCGATTCAGATGATCAGCGATCTCACAGCTGTGCCCGAGGTCGGCAAGACCTATCTCGGCAAGGTCGTCCGTCTCGCCGAGTTCGGCGCCTTCGTCGAGATCTTCCCCGGCACCGACGGCCTCCTGCACGTCTCTGAGATCGCCGAGCACCGGGTTCGCGACGTCAAGGACGAGCTCCGCGAGGGCGATCAGGTTCTCGTCAAAGTGCTCGCCATTGAAGGCAACCGCATTAAGCTCTCGCGCAAGGCTGTGCTCCGCGAGCAGCGCGCGAAACTCGGCCTGCCGGAGGTTCCGGAGCAGTCTGACAACGGCGGCCGGGAGCGCGGCGATCGTGATCGCGGCGAGCGCGGAGATCGCGACCGCTCCGAGCGCGCTCCACGTCCCGAACGTGCGGAACGTCCAGAGCGTGCCGAACGTGCCGATCATCCCTCTGCGGAGAACACCATCACTCTCGAGGGTGGTGCCGACTTCGACGAGGACGATGAGGAGTTCGAGATCGACGACGAGCCGGATACCGGCGAAGGGGAGGAGACCGGCGAGGCGGTTCCCGCAGCCGCCGGATCCTCTGCTCCGCAGGGCGGCAATCGTCCCAACGGCGGGCAGCGTCGCCGTCGTCGTCGCGGCGGACGTCGCGGTGGCGCCGGACCGCAGGGCGGCGGGGGCAATCGCTAAGCATCCTGCGAAGCAAGAAACTCGACAGGGTCGCGCGAATGCGCGACCCTGTCGTCGTCTGCGCGGGCATTCTCGTCCAACTGCAGAGGGGAGCGGAATTTTGCAGGGGGCGCACAAATTCACACCCAGGTCAGCCTGGCGGCGATGGTGGCCGTTCGCGCTCTTGTGTCTTCTCGGAGGCAGCCGGTGGATGCTCTCCGGATCGCTTCCTGGTTCGGCAACGACCTTCGCTTCGGCTTCCATCGGCTGCGGCTCCGCGGCGGCGCTCTACCTTCTCATTCTTCGACCGCCCGGTTTCGCCCGAGAAGATCGCAGCCAGCTTCTGCGCTCTGCCGTTGGAGGAGCGCTGCTCCTCACCGGCCCACTCGTCGCTCTGCTTCTGCCGCGCGATCTTTCGGGTGCAAGTGTGACGATGGCGCTCGCGCTGACGCCGGTCGTCATCGCGGTAGCGGAGGCGGCAACGGATCACACCCGCGAAACACTGGCCGGCCGTCTTTGGCCCGGGCTCGCGGCCATTGCTGGACTTCTGCTCCTGCTCACACAGCCTTCACTTCGAAATCCGGCGGAAGATCTCTTGCTCGCGCTTACGCCGCTGCTCACCGGCTGCGGCGCTGTGCTCTTCTGTTCTGCGCAGCAAAGCCGCTGGAGACTTCCCGCCGCTTTGGTTGGCGGCTGCATCGCGCTCGGCCTCGGAGCCCTGATCAACCTGGCCACGCACGCGGGCGGATGGCCGGAGATGCCCGGCCTCGCCGCCGGCTTCGACGCCCTCGAAGCCGTGCTCGCGCTCGTCGCTCTCGGCCGTCTTTCGGCCGCCCGCTGGTCGGCGCAGTTCGCCATCGTCCCACTGCTGGTGGTTCTCGAAGGCATCGTGCTCATGCCGGGCAGCTTCTCAGGGCGCATGATCCTCGGTTTGCTCCTGCTGGCACTGGCGGCGTTCGCTCTGCTGATCCCGCCGTCCGAAGAATCGCGCCTCGATCTGCGGGCATCAACCGTGCATCCCTCAAGCACGGATTAAGGCGGACATACACAGCAACGGACGGTACACTGACCCGGATGGCAGCCTCCATGTACATCGTGGTCGAGGGCGAGGATCCGGGCTACAACATCTTCGTCAACGGCCGCGCACTCGCGCGCTACGAGAGCGCCGTCGAGCGTCTTGCGCTGGAACTTGGCGTTCGCCCCCTGCTCGAGTTCTTTTCTGCCGACGAGAGCTCCATGGCGCTGCTGATCGAAGAGGGAGCGGGCAATCCGGAGCTGCTCAAGAAGCTGCCGCCGCCGCAGTGGTATCGCGCCGAGGACGGCTTGCGCACCGTGGAAGCGCTCATCGAGTCGCTGACCAATGATCCGCAGCAGCTCGGTACGGAAGGCGCTGAGGTTCTCGCCGAACTGCTGGAATACGAAGAGGTCCTTCGCAAGACAGCCGAGCGCGGACTGCGCTGGCATCTGGCCGTGAGCTGGCGATAGTCTCGCTGACTCGCTGACTCGCTAGCTTGGTGGCTCGCTACTTCACCGACAGATTCCCATCGAGATCCACCGCCAGATCCGGGCCTGTGACCTGCATGGAGTGAATCTTCAGATTGTCGAGCGTCATGTCATAGCCGGTGGATTCCATCGACTTCGAAAGCAGCTGGCGGAGAAGATCGGCGGCGTTCACCTTCATCTGCTGCGGAAGCTTGCTCTGCAGAAAAGGTTCGAGAAAGAAGTTCAGCTCGCGCGATTCGCTCAGGTGCTCGACGCGCGCGTCGCGAAATCCGATGGTCTCGCCCTCGCCGTCCGGAAGCACCGAGACGTCGCCTTCCGTGTTCAGTGCGACGCCGAGGCAGGCTCCATGAAGGCTGGTGCCCAGCTTCGCGTGCGCCTTCACATGCACCACGATGCGGTCGCCGTTGAAGCTGACCTTCGGATCCTCGGCGTAGGCGTAGCATGCTGAGCCCGGCTTGCCGCGAAAGTAGTAGCGGCCGTTCTGCGTGAAGAGCTGCCGGTTCAACGTGCGCTCCAGCGCCTGCGACGAGACGTTGAGCTCGATGGCCTTTGCGGAGGCGGTGAACGCCGCGGAGACGGCAAGGATCAGGGCAAGCGCGCGAAGGTGCATAGCTTCCAGAATACGTTCGGCCCGAATCTCTCCGCTGTTGACGGAGTTTGGACGCCGCGCGGAGGCTACGGTATACAGAAGACTGTGCCTGTCAAACAGGTTCCCGGAGCAAGCTTTGAGCCGAACGATTCTTTCCGCAGGGTTGCTGCTGTCGCTGGTTGCAGCTTCCGCGCGCTGCCGCGCGCAGGATACGCGCAACGTAACCGAGCCCACGATTCCGCCGGTGTGCGTAACGCTTCGCGCCGGGCTGGTGGCGCCGCACGGGATCGAGCCGGAGGATGAGACGAAGTTAGACACCGCGCGACTGCAGCAAGCCATCGACGCCTGCGGCGAAGGCAAAGCCGTGGAGCTCGCGGCCGACGGCGATCACGATGCGTTTCTCTCCGGGCCGATCGAGCTGCGCCGCGGTGTGACGCTGCTGGTGGACAAAGGCGTCACGCTGTACGGCTCGCGCAACCCGGCTGACTATGCGACACGCCCCGGTGCGTGCGGTGTGGTGAGCAACGAGCGCGGCGGATGTCGTCCGTTGATCCATGCAGAGCACGCGGATGGCGCGGGCATCGTGGGCGACGGGACCATTGACGGCCGCGGCGGTGCGAAGCTGCTGGTAGACGGCAAGGCGGGACCTGAAAGCTGGTGGGACCTTGCGAACGATGCGCGCAAGGGAGGGAGTCAGCAGGTGCCGCGGCTGATCGTCTTCGACGCGAGCAACAATGTGACGATCTACCGGATCACGCTGAAGAACTCGGCGAACTTTCACGTGACGTACAACGGCGGTGACGGCTTCACCGTCTGGGGCTTGCGCATCGATACGCCGAAGAATGCGCGGAATACCGACGGTGTCGATCCGGGCAATGGATCGAAGAACATCACGGTCACGCATTCCTTCATCCGGGATGGGGACGACAACATCGCGATCAAGGGCGGCAGGGGCGGCATCTCCGACATGACGGTGAGCCACAACCACTTCTACTGGGGTCATGGCATGTCGATCGGGTCGGAGACCTACGGCGGCGTGAGCCGGATCCTGGTGACCGATCTGTCGCTGGACGGCGACGACAACGCCTTGAGGATCAAGTCCAACCCGACGCGGGGCGGGCTGGTGGACGACGTGACCTACGACGACGTCTGCATTCGCGACTCGCGGAACCCGATCCTGCTGGATACGGCGTACAGCTATCCGGGCAACGGCAAGGACCTGTTTCCGGAGTACAAGGACATCACGTTCCACGATGTCCGAATCTCGGGCGGAGGGAAGATCCAGTTCGGCGGCCTGGATGCGACGCATCGGGTGCAGGCGAGGCTGGATGGCGTGGAGCTCACCGATGGAGCGGCGAACTACAAGATCACGGCGGCGCATGCGGACCTGACGTTCGGTCCGGGGCCTGTGAATTTCTCCGTGAGCGGCGACGATGTGAAGGTCTCGGGCAAGCCGGGAAAGGGACATCTGGCGTCGTGCAAGGCGATGTTCGTGGCGTTTCCGGAGTGACCCCCTCTCCCACCATGTTTTGGTGCAAAGTCTTCAGAAAACTGGACTTGGGGCCGGACTTCGATTTCGCGATTCCTGCAAAGTCCTGAAAAGACATGGCTTGGATTCAGTCGGGCTTGCAAAGTCTTGATGGCAAAGAGCTTGAGGCTTAAGCGATGACGCCCGGCTGTGTGCCGGGCGAGAGCTTCCTCTATTCTTTAATTCTATCGGGCCGGTCAAGAGGGGCTGTGGATTTCCCGGGGGTGGTGAGGAGTTTCGGGCTGGCCTCCCGGTTGTCGTGCGTTCCGTTCCAGTTGCCGGTTAAAGCGGAAGAGCTCGCGCGAGGCGAGCTCTTTGCGACTAAGTTCCAGTTGGGTTACTGGAGCATCGCGGTGGTGGAGGTGGTGGAGCTGGCGATGGTGTCCTGCTGGGGCCCGAGGCCGAGCTTGATGAGGGCGCGGGAATCGGGCGTGATCTTGGTCTGCCAGCCGTTGTCGGCCTGGAGCTTTTCCATGGCGGCGGCGGATTGCGCGTCCCAGACGCCGGAGGGCTCGCCGGTGAGGTAGCCGGACTTGATTAGCGCCTGCTGAATCTCGGTGGCGCGTTCGGGATCCATCGATGGGGCTTCATGCCGGAAGAGCGCATGAACGGAGCGGTGGGATCTGGAGGAGGCGTGACGGATAGTGGCGTGGCCCGCGGTGTGGTGGGTGCGAATCGCAAAGCATGGCGTGGCGCACAGAAGAGCGGCGGTGGTGAGAATCGATACGGTGCGCATTAGGCAGTGACCCCGAAAGAATACTGCGCCGGGAAGGGTTGTTCCACGGCGTTTGAAAGAGGCTAAAGGAATGCTAAGCATAGGGCAAGTGACCCTGTGCATAGGGAGGTACATATTTCGTCGCGTGACGGAAGTATTACAGAGCTGTGAGCTTTGGTAATGAGTTCGAGTGGCTTGTCCGTTCTATTGCGGGTCTTGCCGGACAGGTTGTCGTGATCAGGTCTCGCGTCATGTCGCGCGCCACCGCGCGGAATACCCCACCCGATTGACGCGGTACCCCACCCTGCGGCGCTTTGCGCGTCGAGGGTGGGGTAGCCGGTGGAGGGGTTTCGGGCGGTTATTGCAGGGTTCCGCCGATGTAGGTATCGCCGCTGCCGTTCTGGGCTTGCGGGTCGCGGATGACGAAGACGACGTCATCGCCGGACTTGAGCGAAGAGACGATCGCCCGGTAGCTGGCCTCGTCGCTTATCGGATGCCGGTTGATCTCGGTGATGACGACGTTGTTCGGCAGGCCGATCTCGTCGGCGAACGAACCCGGCGTGACGCTGGTGACGGTGACTCCGCCCTTGATGCCGAGGCGGCCGTCGACGGCGGGGGAGGTGGGCTGGACGGTGATGCCCAGCTTGCTCTGGCCGACGTCGCCGGAGCCTTCTCCGCTCGACGGCGCGTTGTTGCCGGCGAGGTTGGAGAAGAGCTTGTTGCGGTCCGCGATGCCGACCTCGAGGGTGAGAGGTTTGCCGTTGCGGAGGATTCCGAGCCGCACGGTAGAGCCGGGCGTCTTGTCGGAGATGATGTTGATCAGGTCATCGCCGTTCTTGACGGGCTTGCCGTCGACCGAGGTGATCACGTCCTGGGGTTCAATGCCGGCTTTGGAGGCAGGGCCATTTGGCGTGATGCTCGAGACGATGACGCCGCCGTTGGCGAAGCCGTACATGCGGCTGACGGCTGAGTTCTGAATCGCCTGGAAGGTGATGCCGATGGAGCCGCGGACGACCTTGTGGTTCGGTCCGATGAGCTGGTTGTAGACGCCGATGAGAGTGTTGGAGGGCATGGCGAAACCGATGCCTTCAGAGCCGGCGGACTGGGTGAAGATGGCAGTGTTCATGCCGATGACCTGGCCGGCCATATCGACCAGCGGGCCACCGGAGTTGCCGGGGTTGATGGCGGCGTCGGTCTGGATGAAGTGCTGGAAGGAGCCGCGGTCGATGTTGTCGTCGCCGGGGTCGTCGATGGAACGGTCCTTGGCGGAGACGATCCCGGCGGTGACGGTGTTGCGCTCACCAAAGGGCGTTCCGATGGCGAGGACCCAGTCGCCGACCTGGACGCTGTCGGAGTTGCCGAGCTTGACGGTGGGAAGGACCTCGCCGCGGGGATCGATCTTGATGACGGCGATGTCGGTGGCGGGATCGGTGCCGACGACGGTCGCCGGACGGCCCTGATCGGCGTCGTTCTCGGGATCGTTGGCCAGCTTGACGTAGATGTGGGTGGCCTTATCGATGACGTGGTTGTTGGTGATGATGTAACCGCGGGGATCGACGATGAAGCCGGAGCCGAGGGCTTCGCGCTTCTGGGGTTCGGGCGCCTGGCCCATGCCTCCGCCGCCGAAGAAGCGGTTGAGGAAGTTCTGCATGTCGTTGTTGTTGTCATCGTCACCGCCGCCGTTGCCGTCGTCGGGGGAGTTGGGACCCATGCGCCCGCGACGCGACTGCTTGGGGATGTAGTCGGTGTTGATGTTCACGACGGCAGGGCCGACCTGCTTGACGATGGCGGAGAAGCCATTGGAAAGCACGACGGGGCTGGGAATGGCCAGCGGGCGGGCGTCGCCGGTATCAATGTGCTGACCGTTGGCGCTGACTTTGCCGGTGGCGACGGAGCCAAGCAGGACACCGACGGAAAGGACGGCAAGAAGTCCAAAGATGGTGGAGAGACTGCCGCGACGCAGGCGGGCGATGAAGCTGCCGCGCGAGTTACTACGCCGGGAGGGTTGGGGAGTGTCAATCACTTTCGTTTTCCTCACGCGATGTGTCGCCGCAATGAGCTGGCGACAGAAAAATTGAGCGCTTTCCCGGAATGCTGCCGAAAAAGCGGCTGCCACTTTATTAGACGCTCAATCCTTGTAAATGTCTTGGCCGCCGCAGTTGAGAGGCTGGCCGCGTTTCCGTGAGACTGCAAAATCCAGTGAGGATGGGCGTCCGGAGCGTCGATGGTCAGGCGACGGCTTCAGGAGCGACGGGATGCGAGCCGCGGAGCTCGGCGAGGAGGATGCCGCAGAGGATGAGGGCGGCGCCGAGGATCTCGCGCGGGCCGAAGTGCTCGTGAAAGAAGAGGAGAGAGGTGAGTGCGGCGAAGACGGGCTCGAGGGTGAGGATGAGCGCGGTGTGGGTGGGCGGAAGGATTTGCTGGGCCCAGCTTTGGATGGTGAAGGCGGCGGCGGTGGCGAAGAGCGCGGTGATGGTGAGCGCAACGATGGCGATCGGCGTGAGATGGAGATGCGGGTGGCCGCCGAGCGGGAGCGTGAAAAGCATGAAGAGGGCGGCAAAGGCGATCTGGAGGGTGCCGAGGCGGCGGGCGGAGAGCTGTGGCGCGGCGTGGGCGAGCGTGAGCAGATGCGCGGCGAAGGCGACGGCGCAGGCGAGCGTGAGCCACTCGCCGAGATGCATGCCGGAGAGGATGGCGGCGCCGGTGCCGGGCGCGCTGGTGAGGAGGATGAGGCCGATGAAGGCGGTGATGGCTCCGAGAAAGACGATGGTGCTGGGACGCGGACTGGTGGGCGGAGCGACGCGCGGAAGCAGGCTGAGGATGGGGACAAGGACGACGACGAGGCCGGTGAGGAAGGCGGACTTCGAGGGGGTGGTGTGGGCGAGGCCGGAGGTTTGGAACTGATAGCCGAGCGCGAGGAAGAAGCCAGCGGTGACGCAGAGGCGGAGCTCGGACCGTGCGCGGGTGAGGCCGCGGAGTTCTTTGAAGTTGATCAGCAGGAGAACGAGCGCGGCGAGCGACATTCGCAAGAGGTTGAAGAGCAGAGGCGAGATGTCGTGGAGTGCGGACTTAACGAGCGGGAAGGTGACGCCCCAGACGAAGACGACGGCGATGAGGAGGATGTGGGCAAGAGCAGCGCGCGTGCGGGCGGTCATTCGGGGCTGTCGGGCGGGTGGGAGACGCCTGTGCGGGCGTCGGGGTTGGCGGGTTTTTCGTAAGGCGAGGGCTTGGCGGCCGGAGTCGCGGGCTTGGGTGGGGCCGGTGGTGCAGCGGCTGGTGCGGCGGGTGATGCGGCCTGCGGTGCGGCGGGTGGTGCGGCGGAGATGGGCGTGGGCGATGAGGGCGGCAGGGCTGCCTGCGGGAATGCAGGCGGCATGTCGGGCGTGTAGCGGGTGATGCCGCCGACGACGGTGCGGAGGACGCGCGCGTCGAGGATCTCCTGCGGGGTGGCGTGGGTGAGGTCGCGGTCGAGGACGACGAAGTCGGCGAGGAAGCCGGGTTCGAGGCGGCCTTTGATGTGCTCGCGCCACTCGGCGAAGGCGGAGGCCTGGGTGTAGGCGTAGAGGGCTTCGGTGATGGAGAGCTTTTCGGCGGCGGCGTCGGCCGGGTCGTAGGTTTCGGTGCCGGCAATGTTCATGCGGGTGATGGCGGCGTAGAGGCCGCGCATGGGGTTGATGGGCTCGACGGGGTAGTCGGTGCCGAAGGCGAGCGTGACGCCGTGGTTGAGGAACGACCGCCAGGCATAGGAGTACTTCATGCGCTCGGGGCCGAGGCGCGCGGGGGCCCAGGACATGTCGTCGAGCAGATGCGAGGGCTGCATGGAGGCGATGACGCCGAGATCGTGGAAGCGCTGGAAGGAGCCGGGTGAGACAATCTGCGCGTGCTCAATGCGGAGGCGGAAGTCGGCGGGAGCGTAGGGCGCGGTGTGGCAGGGGCTGACGCTGGTGACGATGGCGTCGGGCGGGAGTTTGCGCTCGGCGAGCTGTTCCTTGTGCTGGCAGGCGAAGTCGGGGACGGGGATGCCGACCTGTTCGGCGGCCTCGAAGGCGTTGAGGGCCATGTCGTTGGCGCGGTCGCCGATGGCGTGGAAGCCGAGCTGGAAGCCGGCGGCGGTGCGCTCGGCGGCCATCTGGTTGAGCCTGGACTGGTCGTAGCGAGGGATGCCGGAGTTGGAGGGATCGTCGGTGTACGGCGCGTTCATGGCGGCGGTGCGGGAGCCGAGCGAGCCGTCCATGAAGCCTTTGAGGAAGGTGAGGTGAAGCAGAGGATCGTCGGGATTGTGGGAAGCGCGGCGCTCTTCGAGGACGGCGACGGGAAGGTTGAAGTCGATCCACTCGGCGATGCGGATGGGGAGTTTGTTCTCGCGTTCGAGGCCTTCGAGCACGAGCCAGTCGTCCCAGGTGGAGAAGTCCTGGAGCGAGGTGACGCCGTGCGCGAGCGCGTCGTCGATGGAGAGCTCGAGGGCGCGGCGGCGGGTGTCGAAGCTGATCGGAGGGATGACTTTCTGGATGAGCGCGAGCGCAGGACCTTCGCGGATGATGCCGGTGGCGTGGCCCTGCGGGTCGCGATCGATGCGGCCGCCGGCGGGATCGGGCGTGGTGTCGTCGATGCCGGCGGCTTTCAATGCGGCGGTGTTGACGATGGCGATGTGACCGTCGACGCGCTCGAGGAAGGCGGGATGATCGCCGGTGACGGAATCGAGATCCTGGCGGCTGGGCAGAGTCTTTGAGGGCCACTTGGTGTGGTCCCATCCTCCGCCGAGAATCCATTCTCCGGGTTGGAGGGTTTTGACGTAGGCGGCGATGCGCGACTGCATGTCTGCGAGTGACGTGACGCCGTCGAGATTGAGCGAGAGCCGCTGTTGCCCGGCGAAGGCGATGTGGGCGTGGGCGTCGTTGAAGCCGGGCATGACGAAGGCGCCGTGGAGGTCGATCTTGTTTGTCCGGGCGGAGGAACAGGCGAGCACGGTGTCGTTGGAGCCGGTGATGACGATGCGGTCGCCGAGAATGCCGAGGGCGCGGACGCGCTCGGGTGGCGTGCCGTCGTCGATGGGATGGAGACCGACGCCGGTGAGGATGTTGCCGTCGTAGTAGATGGTCTCGGCCGGCTGCGGGCAGTGCTGGGCGTGCGCGGCTGCGGCGGATAGAAGAAGAGTGAAGACGGCGCGGGGGGCAGACGCGAAGGGTTTCACATGACGAGTGTAGTGCGTCCGTGAAATGGAATGGTGGACGTGGTGAGATCACGATGAGATTGTGAGAGGGTGGGCGACCCGGTCGCTGATTTCGTGGGCGCAGGTGTCGAGCAGGAGAAGAAGGATGCGGCGGAGGGCGAGCTCGCGGCCGTCGGGTGCGTACCACTCGTCGAGCGTGTGGATGCCGCCGCCGTTGCCGCCGGCGCCGATGGCGAGCGCGGGAATGCCGAGCGAGAGCGGAAGGTTGGCGTCGGTGGAGCCGATGCGCGATTCGGTTTTGAGATTCAGGTGACGGTCGACGGCGCGCAGACTGGCGGCGAGGGTGGAGTCGGACGCGAGCGCACCGGCGGCGCGATCGCCGATGCGACGGACTTTAATTTGTAGGGCTTCGCGAATCGGGGCTTCGCGGATTGGCAGAGTTTCGCGAGAGCTTTGCGGGTCGCGCGTGCGTCCGCGGCGCGCTTCCTCTTTGACGCACTTTGACAGCGTGGAGAGGACGATGGTTTCGAGGCTGTCTAACTCTTCGGACGAGATGGAGCGGAGATCGAGGTCGGCTTGTGCGGTCGAGGGAATGGAGTTGATGGAGGTGCCGCCGGAGATCATGCCGCAGTTGAGCGTGGTGCGCGGGTTGGCAGGCAGAGCGAGCCTCGACAATGCAGTGAGCGCGGCGGCCAGCGCGGTGATGGGGCTGGGACGGCCGGCGTCGGCCCAGGAGTGGCCGCCGGGGCCGGTAATTTCGACGCGCAGGCGTCGGCTGCCGAGCGCGCGATCGACGACGGTGGCGTTACCGCAGCCTTCGAGCGCAATGGCGGCGCCGATTCGTTTTGCGTAGGGCGAGTGAGAGAAGAGATGGCGCATGCCGCGCAGGTCGCCCTCGCCTTCTTCGCCGACGTTGGCCGCGAAGAGAATCGTGCAGGCGGGATTGATCTCGGCGTGGCGCAGAGCGGCGGCGATGGCGAGCAACGCGGTGAGGCCGGCGCCGTTGTCGGTGGCGCCGGGGCAGAGAAGTTTGCCATCCCGCTCGCGCGGCGTGCAGTCGGTGCCGGCGGGGAAGACGGTGTCGAGGTGCGCGGAGAGAAGGATGACGGGCTCGTCGGCTGTGGCTTGACTGGTGGCAAAGGGATGGGCTGTCGTGGTGGTGTGAGCAGCGTCTCGGTCCTTCGACTTCGCATCACTTCGTGAAGCTTCGCTCTGGATGACGGTGTTGGCAGAGGAGAGTTCGGCGAGGGCGTTGCCTTCGGCGTCGACGTGCGCGTTGATAAGGCCGAGTTCACGGAGGCGCGACAGCATCCATTGGGCGCGCGGAGCTTCGCCGAAGGGCGGCGCGGGGATGGCGAGAAGTTCGCGATGCCAGCGCTGCAGCTGCGCCTCATGCAGGTGCAGCCAATGAAAGGCGCGATGGACGGCGCGGTCGGCGGCGAGCGCGGTGATGCGCCGGTTGGCGTCGGCGGCTTGCGAGGCGCTCATGGAGTTGCACCTCTTTCGCTCATGCCGGCTTCCTCGGCTGCATCGATGTCTGCGGAGTCAAAGTCTTCTGCGGGGTTGTAGACGACTTCGACGAGATACAGGCCGCGCGCGGGTGCGGTGGGGCCGGCCAGCATGCGGTCGCGGGCGGCGAGGATGCGCGGGACGTCCTCGACATCGAGGCTGCCGCGGCCGACTTCGACGAGCGTGCCGACGATGTTGCGGACCATGTGGTGGAGGAAGCCGTTGCCGGCGATCTGAAAGATGAGCAGGCCGTCGCGGCGCGTCCACTCGCTGCGGGTGATGGTCTTTACGGGGTTGATCTTGGTGGGGCGCGAGGAGGTGTCTTCATCGGCATCGCGCGCCGACTTGTCGGGATCGCTGGCGGCCATGGAGGTGAAGTCATGCGTGCCGATGACGAGAGCGGCGGCCTGCTGCATGGGCTCGAGCGCGAGCGGCCAGCGGCAGTCCCAGACGAAGGGCGCGAGGAAGGGCGAGCAGATGCGTTCTTCGGCGGGCTGGCCGGGAATGCGGCGGATGCGGCGCTCGAAGATGCGGTACTCGTAGGTCTTGGAGCGGGCGCTGTGACGTGCGTGGAAGCTGGGCGAGACGGTTTCGGCGGAGAGCACGCGAATGCCCGCGGGAAGAATTCGGTTGAGGGCGCGCTGCAGATTGGCGGCGGGTAGCGGAGACGCGAGGCGGAAGCTGACGACCTGCGCGATCGCGTGCACGCCCGCGTCGGTGCGGCCGGAGGCTTGCGGAAGAATGCGCTCGCCGGTGAGGCGGGCGATGGCTTCGGCCAGCGTGCCCTGGATGGTGACGAGGCCGGACGGGGCAGATTGAATCTGCCAACCGTGAAAGCCGGAGCCGTCGTAGGCGATCGTCAGCTTCCAGTTGGTGGTTGCGGCCATTCGAGCATTTTCCCCGATGCGGGGTGTTTCCGCGAAGTTGTGGATGTTTTCCTCGACAAAAGATGGCTGTGGCCCGTCGGGGTTGGCGATTCGGGGATGGATGAGGTTGCGGACGATATACTGGGGCGATCCTTTGCCTTCCGTTGGTCCGGGTGGAACTTTGGGGCTGTCCGGGCCGTATTGGAAACAACGGCACAACACTTTCGGGAAGCGCAAAAGGTCCCAAGCCAAAGGGCACGGAGAAGCAAACGTGAGATTGATGCATTTGCAGGCTGCGGCGTGCGTCGCCCTGATGTTGACGAGCGCGGTGGCCCAGACGCCGACTGCGCCTGCGAGCGGACAGAGCCAGACGCAACAACCAGCCGATCAGCAGACACCAGCCACGCAGCCGCAGCAGCCGGCAAACTCCGGCGCGGCGGAGACACCGGCGGCACAGCAGCCAGCGGGCACGGTGAACCCGACCGCACCGGCGGCGCCCGCGCAGGTGCAGAACGATACGACCGGGACTCCGGGGCTGCCACAGGCGCCGGCGCCGAAGCTGACCGAGCCGCTGTATCTGCGGCCGACGAGCAAGGACTACACGGAGCCGATTCCGTTTCTGCCCAATCCGTTTAAGGACTACACGCCGGAGAACTATCCGGCGCCGCGGCTGACGAACACGCCCGATCTGCGCGACCTGCTGCGCGATGGCAAGATTTATCTGAGCCTGAATGACGCAGTGATGCTGGCGCTCGAGAACAACTACGACATCGCGATTGCGCGCATCAACCTGGACATTGCGGACACGGACATTCTGCGCGCGAAGGCGGGCTCGGCGCTGCGCGGTGTTTCGACCGGCATTGTGGCGAATACGCTGGGTGGGTCGACGTCGACAATTACGGGCGGCGGCGGACCGGGCGGAACGACGAGCGCGGCGGGCGGCAGCGGCGCGGGTGCGAGCGGGCTGGTGCTGAGCACGAACGGCGGAGGACCGACGCCGGAACAGATCGATCCGCTGCTGACCGGGACGCTGCAGTATGAGTCGGCGAACACGCAGGAGTCGACCACGCTGCTTACGGGAACGAATACGCTGGCGCAGAACACGGCGACGTATGACTTCACGTACCAGGAAGGATTTTTGACGGGCACGGCGTTGACGGCGACGTTCGACAACTCGCGGGTAACGACCAACAGCGAGCGCACAAGTTACAGCCCGTTGCTGCAGAGCAGCCTGCGCGTGCAGGCGACGCAGCATTTGTTGCAGGGATGCTGCCTGTGGGTGAATCAGCGATTCATTATCCAGGCGAAGAACAACCGCAGGATTACGGACTCGGCGTTCCGGCAGCAGCTGATTTATACGATCGGGCAGGTGGAGAGCATTTACTGGGCGCTGGTGAGCGCGTATGAGGACGAGCAGGCGAAGACGCGTGCACTGCAGCAGTCGACGCAACTGGCGAGTGACAACCGCAAGCAGCTGCAGATTGGAACGCTGGCGCCGCTGGATGTGGTGAACTCGGATGCGGCGGTGGCGAGCGACAAGCAGGCGCTGATTACGTCGCAGTCGAACCTGGAATATCAGCAGCTGCTGATGAAGCAGGCGATCGTGCGCAACCTGAACGATCCCCAGCTGGCCAACGCGCCGGTGATCCCGACCGACCGCGTGAGCCTGGACCGTCTGCCCGAAGAGGACATGCCGACGGAGGATCTGGTGCATGAGGCGTACCAGAACAATCCGCAGATCGAGCAGGCCACGCTGAACATGAAGAACAACGAGATTACGATCCGCGCGGAGAAGAATGGTCTTCTGCCGGTGCTGGATGCGTATGCGTTTTATGGCGGCAGCGGCGTGGGTGGATCGCAGAACCCGAACCTGAACTGCGGAGGATTGACGGGCTCCTTTACGGCGTGCCCGTCGGGACAGTATCCGACCTCGGGCTATGGTTCGGTGCTGGGCAACACGCTGAACAACACGTCGCCGGATTATGGCGTGGGTGTGAACCTGTCGATCCCGATTCGCAATCGTACGGCGCAGGCGGACCAGGTGCGGTCGCAGATGGAGTACAGGCAGTCGCAGATGCGGCTGCAGCAGCTGTACACGCAGATCCGGATTCAGGTGATCAATGCGGTGTATGCGATCACGAACGATCGCGCGGCGGTCCAGTCGTCGCAGTCGGCGCGGGATTATGCGGCGCAGTCGCTTGAGGCGGAGCAGAAGAAGTACAGGCTGGGCGCGTCGACGACGGCGAACGTGCTGCAGATGGAGCGCAACCTGGCAACGGCTGAAGACAATCTGATCTCTGCGGACGCGGCGTATGCGCGCGACCGGTCGTCGCTGGATCAGATTCTGGCGGACACGCTGGATAAATACGGTGTGAACATTCAGCAGGCCGCGACCGGCGACATCACGCAGAGGCCCAATATTCCGGGACTGACCGCGCCGACCCCGCCGGCTCCGCCGAAGCCGCTGACGGAGACGCCTCCGCCGATGCCGCAGTAGAGCAGAAGCTATAGCGTAGACAGAAGAAAAAGGCTGCGGCGAGAGCTGCAGCCTTTTTGCGTGCACGAAGCCGTGGGAACCGCGCCGTTGGTTGAGTGCTGTAGGCTGAGAGATTGGAGTGAACGGATGAGTGAGGCGATGGAGAACGGGCTCGCGCGGTCGGCGTCGGCGTATCTGAGGTCGGCGCGGCATCAGCCGATCGAATGGCATGAGTGGGGCGCGGAGGCGTTTGAGAAGGCGAAGCGCGAGAACAAGCCGGTGCTGCTGGACATTGGCGCGGTGTGGTGCCACTGGTGCCACGTGATGGACCGCGAGAGCTACGAGAACGCCGAGACGGCAAAGGTTTTAAACGAGCACTTTGTTGCGGTGAAGGTGGACCGCGATGAGCGGCCCGATGTGGATGCCCGCTATCAGTCTGCCGTGGCGACCATCAGCGGACAGGGCGGATGGCCGCTGACGGCGTTTCTTACGCCGGAGGGCAAGCCGTACTTCGGCGGAACGTATTTCCCGCCGGAGGAGCGCTATGGGCGGCCGAGCTTTCGGCGCGTGCTGCTGACGATGGCGCAGGCGTTTCAGGAGCGGCGTGAAGAGGTGGAAGAGTCCGCAGGCAGCATCCTGACGATGATTGAGCACAACGAGAGCTTCTCCGGACGCAGCGCGGAGCCGAGTGCGGCTCTGCTCGACAAGCTCATCGATTCGGCGATCCGGCAGTTTGACGCGCGCAATGGAGGGTTTGGGTCGCAGCCGAAGTTTCCGCATGCGGCGGCGCTCGATCTGCTGATCGATGAGGCCACGAGAGCGGACGCGGCGCGCAGCGAGTCTCAAGCGGAGGCGGCGCGGAATGTGGCGATCGTAACGCTGAAGAAGATGGCTGCAGGCGGAATTCACGATCAGCTTGCGGGAGGATTTCATCGCTACTCGGTGGACGAGCAGTGGATTGTGCCGCACTTCGAGAAGATGGCGTATGACAACAGCGAGCTGCTGAAGAACTACGCGCATGCGTTTCAGAGCTTTGCCGATCCGGAGTTCGCGGAGGTGGCGAAGGGCATTCTGCGCTGGATGGACGAGTGGCTGAGCGATCGCGAGCGCGGCGGATTTTATGCGTCGCAGGATGCGGACGATTCGCTGGACGATGATGGCGATTACTTCACGTGGACGCGCGATGAGGCCCGGACCGTTTTGTCGGCCGAGGAGTTCGCGGTTGCGGAGGCATACTTCAATCTGCGGCCGGTGGGCGACATGCATCACAACCCGGCGAAGAATGTGTTGCACACGCCACGGTCGATCGGCGATGTCGCGAAGGCGCTGAAGCTTGAGGAGGCGAAGGCGGGCGAGCTGCTGGGCTCGGCGAAGGCGAAGATGTATGCGGCGCGATTGCAGCGTCGCACGCCGTACGTGGACAAGACGATCTACACCGGATGGAACGGGATGTGCATCTCGGCATACATCGCTGCGGGACGAGCGTTGGGTCTGCGGGAGCCGGTTGAGTTTGCGCTGAAGTCGTTGGATCGTTTGCTGGGTGAGACGTTCGATGAAGCGAACGGGTTGGCGCATGTTGTGGCTTATGGCGAGGGCGTGGCTCCGGAGCGCGCGGTGCGGGGCGTGCTCGAGGACTATGCGTTTGTGTCGAACGCGGCGCTGGATGCGTGGGAGGCGAGCGGCGAACTGCGCTACTTCGAAGCGGCGAAGAAGATTGCCGACGTGATGCTGGCGCGGTTCTACGATGCGACGGGTTGCGGATTCTTCGATACCAAGCCGGATGCGGGCGAGAAGATCGGGGCGCTGGCGGCGCGGCGCAAGCCGTTGCAGGACGCACCGACGCCGGCAGGCAATGCCGTGGCGGCGACGGTGCTGCTACGGCTGGCGGCGCTGACGAACGAGACGAATTATGAGACGCGCGCGAGAGAGACGCTCGAAACCTTTGCGGGCGTGGTGGAGCACTTCGGCCTGTACGCCGCGAGCTACGGGCTGGCGCTGCGGCGGTTGATTGAGCCCGCGGTGCAGGTGTGCGTCGTCGGTGAAGATCGCGATGCGGATGAGTTGTTTTATGCAGCGATGGCGCGGTTTGTGGTGAACAAGAGCGTCATCCGGTTGCGGCGCGATCAGCTTGCTGCGCTGCCGCCCGCGCTTGCGGAGACGCTGCCGAATGTTCCTTTGAAGGGAAGCTTCGGGCTGCTGTGCCGAGACAAGAGTTGTCTGCCGCCGGTGGGCGGCGCGGAAGAGCTGCTTGGCTTGCTTCGATAGTCAGGGCTTCGATAATCGGGGATTCCGTATTCAGTCTTTGGCCATCAGGGATGCAGCACGCTCAGCAATAGAGTGGACAGGCCATTCCAGGCAATCTGAACGCCGATGCACATGAGGATGAAGGCGACGACGCGCAGAATGCCGTGGGCGGTTGCCGGAGGGATGGCGCGCGTGAGGCGGGGTGCGTTCGCGTAGCAGACATACACCAGAATGCTGAGCACGATGACGGCAAGGAACAGCCCGCAGTGGCGGATGGTGTTCAAGGTGAGGCTGCGGCCTTCGGCGCGGGTGGCCAGCGTGAGCATGACGACCAGCGTGCCCGGGCCGGAGGTGATGGGAAAGGTGAACGGATAGAAGGTCTTCTGCTGAAAGGATGCGAGGCGGGTGTCGGGGTCGGCTTGGATGCCCGCGCTGCTGTCGCTGGTGAGGGGAGCATCCGTCTGATTGAGAACCGACCATCCCATGCTGGCGATGACGATGCCGCCGGCAAACTGAATGATGGGCAGAGAGATGCCGAAGAAGTGCAGAATCGCGGAACCGAGCAGCTCGATGATGCCGAGAAAGACGATATTGTTGAAGGCGATCTTGCGGGCGAGCGAGCGGTAGGTTGCGGCGGGCGCGTCGCCGACGAGCCCGAGAAAGACGAGCGCGGTGCCAAGCGGATTGATGAGCGGCAGCAGAGCGCTGAAGGCGATGAAGAAGGAGTCCCAGAGCTCTAACGCATCTTTCACAGGGCGATGGTAGCAGGCCGCGGCACGGGTTATTGCGTGGAGGGTACGGCCGCGGTGTTCGGGCGCTCCAGCACAAGGGTGCTGGTGGTACTGCCGAACTGGATGCCTTCTTTTTCGAAGGCGAGCAGGATGCGGCGGCGCAGCTCGCGAAGCACGGCGTCGCGCTGATTGACCTGTACCCGGATGTTGATGGGGTAGATGACCTCGTGGCCGCTGATCTTGTCCACACCGAGGACGGTGGGATCGCTGATGACGACGTCCTTGAAGGCTTCGTCGAGGCGCAGCCCGGAGGCGAGCTCGGTGAGGATGCGCATGACGCGGTCGGGGTTTTCGCCGGTGCTGACGCTGACGGGCAGGGTGGCGACGGCGAAGTCGCGGGAGAGATTAGAGACGGTGGTGATCTGGCTATTCGGCACGACGTACAGCGTGCCGTCGCCGTCGCGCAGCTTGGTGACGCGGAGGGTGAGGTCTTCGACGGTGCCCTGCAGGCCGGCGATCTTGATGGTGTCGCCGATGGCGTACTGGTCTTCAAAGAGGATGAACAGGCCGGTGAGCATGTCCTTGAAGAGCGACTGCGCGCCGAAGCTGATGCCGAGACCGACGACGCCGGCGGCGGCGATGAAGGAGCCGAGCGGGACCTCGAGCGCGCCGAGGATCTCGATGAAGACATAGGCGACAATGAGGCCGTAGCCGGTGGCGCGGACGATGCCGGCGAGGGTGCGGAGCTGGGCGGCGCGGCGCGCGTTGCCGACCATCTGGCCGGCCCGTTTGCGCAGCCGTTTGACGAAGAAGATCAGGAGCTGCCGCGCGATGATCGCGAGAACTACGGCGACGATGATCTTGGGCACGCCGTTCTGGACAAAGTTCAGCAGGTCGGTGTGCCAGCCGTGCTCGACGGAGAGGAAAGTTCGTTCCTCTTGTGGAAGGGTGGCGGGAAGGGTGATCATGTAGGGCATCCTGGGATCAGGTTTCTAGTTCGAGCATACGGGAGTGGTCCCAGAGTAGGACGGCGATCGTGATCGAACGATAGTCGTCCGGAGGAGCGGTTATGCGACTACAGCAGACCGAACGATCGCGACGGGCCGGAATGAAGAACATGGCGCTTCTGGGGATGATGCTGGCTGTCGGCATTTTTGCGACAGGCAAGGAGCCGGCGGGTCAGCATTCGGGCCAGCACAGCGGCAGCGCCACCAGTGCGAATCCCACCGATCCGATGGCGCCCGGCACGACACAGCCGCCGACGATGATTCCCTCGGCGGATCTGCCCGGCGTCAATATGGATCCGGGAGTGCGCGCGCATATGGACGCCGAGCGGCTGAAGGCGGCCAATGACGATCGGCACAAGAGGCTGGAGGCGGACGTGGACAAGCTCATCAGCCTGACGAATGAGTTGAAGACGGACGTCGACAAGACAAACAAGGATGAGCTCTCGCTCGACGTCATCCGCAAGGCGAATGAGATTGAGAAGCTGGCTCACGATGTGCAGAGCCGGATGAAGAACTGAACGGGGCGAACGTCGGCTCGCGGCGCCAGGGCGCGGCGACGGTGCGGCGAGATTGGTCCTGAGCCCTTTTGTGGATACAGGCTCTGCGGCGATCCGCTGCGCCGCCATTGGTAAGAGGACAAGCGGCTTGCAGGAGGGTGACATGCGATCGATGAGAGTCGGCCAGGTTCTCCGGGTGACAGTGCTGTGTGCGGCGGTCCCTCTGTTGTTGTCCGATGCAGGTGCGCGGAGCGGCCGCGCAGTGATGGCGGCGCAACGAAGTCCGGCAATGAACTCCGGCCGGCCGATCGACCCGCCACCTACAGGAGTGCCAGCGTATTCGCCGGACCTGGGGAACTCGACAGAGAGCCCAGCGGATGCGCAGCTGCGCGCCAATGCGTCCAGCGCGGATCGTCATAAGAAGGTGGCGGCCGATGTGGACAAGCTGGTCGCGCTGAGCAACGAGCTGAAGTCCGAGATGGACAAGACGAACAAGGATGAGTTGTCGCTCGACGTCATCCGCAAGGCGCAGGAGATTGAGAAGCTGGCTCACGATGTGCAGAGCCGGATGAAGAATTGAGCGGGGCGAACGGCGAGCGGCGCTAGGGCGCGGCGATGGCAGAGGGAGATACGGTTAAGGAAGACATGCCGAGGCGGCGAAGATGATGCTCGGATTTCGCTCCGGCCGCAGCGGCGATTCGTCCGCGTTCGTCGGCATGATGTGGTTGCGGTAGAGCACGACGAGCCCGCCCGGAACGGCCGGCGAGACTGGCGAAAGCGAGACCGGCTGTTGCTGCGCATGGAGCGTTGCGCAGAGCAGAAAGCTGGCGAAGAAGGCGAGAGAGCGGCGCACTCGGCTGGGTTCCGGCCGCGGTGGCGGCTGGGGAGTGTATCGGCATGAACGCTTTGTCTGAAGGTCGTGTTGCGAAACGGGACATCGGCCCGGGGGTTGAGTAGAATCATCGAGGCTGGATAGGAGAGAAGGAGTTGGCCGAGAGGAAGGCGACAGGCAAGCTGGCAGTTCGGGCCGAGGAGCAGACCGCAGAGAACGTTATTGCTGCGGGCCTGACGGCGGCGCAACTCATCGAGTTCTATCGGCTGATGTATCTCTCGCGGAGAACCGACGACCGCGAGATCATGCTGAAGCGGCAGCAGAAGATTTTCTTCCAGGTTTCCTGCGCGGGGCACGAGGCACTGCTGGTGGCTGCGGGCCTGGCGATGAAGCCGGGCTACGACTGGTTCTTCCCTTACTATCGCGACCGCGCGCTTGGGTTAGCAGTGGGCATGACGGTTGAGGACCAGCTGCTGCAGGCGGTGGGCGCGGCGACGGACCCTTCCAGCGGCGGACGGCAAATGCCTTCGCACTGGACGAGCGAGCGGCTGAATATTGTGTCGCCGTCGTCGTCGACCGCGACGCAGTGTTTGCAGGCGGTGGGGTGTGCGGAGGCGGGACGCTACTACAAGCATCATCGCGAGGCGGCGAAGCGGCTGACGGATGGGAGCGACTACCGCAGCTTTAAGGACGTGAAGTTCGAGGCCGATGAGGTGGTGTACGTATCGATCGGCGAGGGTTCGACGAGCCAGGGCGAGTTCTGGGAGTCGCTGAATACGGCGTCGAACGAGAAGCTGCCGGTGGTGTATGTGATCGAGGACAACGGATACGCGATCTCGACGCCGGTGGAGGCGAACACGCCGGGCGGGAATATTTCGAAGCTGATTGCGAACTTTCCGAACTTCCGCTTCTGGGAGGTGGATGGAACGGACGCGATCGCGAGCTATGAGGCGATGCGCGAGGCGGTAGCGTACTGCCGATCGGGTGAAGGGCCGGCGGTGGTGCATGGGCATGTGACGCGGCCGTACTCGCACTCGCTGAGCGATGATGAGCGGCTGTATCGCTCGAAGGAAGAGATTGAGGCCGACGCGCTGCGCGATCCGATCTCGCGGATGCAGATGTGGCTGCTGCGCGAGGGCGTGCTCGACGCGCAGGGGATCAACGAGCTTGAGCGCAAGGTGGATGAAGAGGTGCAGCATGCGGCGGACCGTGCGCTGGCCGCGGTGCTGCCGACTCCGGACACGATTCTGAAGCATGTGTACTCGGAGGACCTGAAGCCGACGGATGCGCGCTTCGCGACCAAGCCTGCGACGACGGCGGATGATACCGAGCGCACGATGGCGGACCTCATCAACGCGACGCTGAAGGACGAGATGCGGCGCGACGAGCGCATTGTGGTCTTCGGCGAAGATGTAGCCGACGCGACGCGCGACGAGGCGCTGCGCCAGGGCCAGGTGAAGGGTAAGGGCGGCGTCTTCAAGCTCACTGCCGGGCTGCAGAAGGAGTTCGGCAACGATCGAGTCTGGAACTCTCCTTTAGCCGAGGCGAACATCACCGGCCGCGCGATTGGGATGGCGGTGCGCGGTCTGAAGCCGGTGGTGGAGATCCAGTTCTTCGATTACATCTGGCCGGCGATGCACCAGATGCGCAATGAGCTGAGCGTGATGCGGTGGCGTTCGAACGGGCAGTTCAACTGCCCGCTGGTGATGCGCGTGCCGATCGGCGGCTATCTGACTGGCGGCTCGATCTATCACTCGCAGTCGGGCGAGAGCATCTTTACGCACACCCCGGGGGTGCGCGTGGTGATGCCGTCGAATGCGTTGGATGCGGCGGGGCTGCTGCGTACGGCGATTCGTTGCGACGATCCAGTGTTGTTCCTCGAGCACAAGCGGCTGTATCGCGAGACGTTTGGGCGTGCGGCGTACCCGGGGCCGGAGTACATGATCCCGTTCGGCAAGGCCAAGGTGGTGCGCGAGGGTAAGGACCTGACGGTGATCACCTACGGTGCCGTGGTGCCGCGCGCATTGCAGGCGGCGCAACGGATGCAGCGCGAAAAGGGTGTGGACGTCGAGATCATTGATCTGCGCTGCCTGAGCCCCTATGACTGGGATGCGATCGCGGCATCGGTGAAGAAGACGAGCAAGGTCATCGTGGCGCATGAAGATATGCTGAGCTGGGGCTACGGCGCGGAGATCGCGGCGCGGATCGGCGACGAGCTGTTCCATGATCTGGATGCGCCGGTGCGGCGCGTGGGATCGATGGATACGTTCGTGGCCTATCAGCCACTGCTGGAGGATGTGATTCTGCCGCAGCCGGAGCGGCTGTTTCAGGCGATGAGCGAGCTGGCGGCGTTCTAACTGCGCGAAGGGCGGACGCGATTACAGGTGCCGGGCAAGGAAGATGCCGGCGATGCTGTCCTGCAGGAAATGGGCGATCATGCCGGGGCGAAGGCTTCTGCGCCAGAGCACAAGCGCGCCGAAGATGCATCCGTAGATAGCGATGATGATGATCATCTTCCATCCCTGATAGGCGTGCGCGAGACCAAAGATGATGCCCTGGAGGATCGCTCCGACAGCGGCGCTCTTGGTGAGCGCGGTGAACTGGCGCTGGAGATAGCCGCGGAAGATGGTCTCTTCGCAGATGCCGGCGGTGATGCACACGAGCAGATAGACGGCGATCTCGGCCGGGGTGTGAGGCAGCAAACGCTTCACGCCCTGGTTGTCTCTGGCGGTACGCAGAAGCACGCCGAGTATGTTGAGCACGATGTTGGCGACGATGAGGAAGACGACGGCGATGCCGATGTCTACTAAAACTTTGCGGAGCCTCGCGGAGATTTCACCGAAGAGACTGGCGAAGGGAACCCGCTGAATGCGGAGACCCCACCAGATGAAGGCGAAGATGAACCACTCGCAGAAGAGAACCGCGAGATAGCTGGAAATGCGCGGCGAAAGGGCGCCGAAGTGATGTTGGCGCGGAAACAGGCTGAGCGAGACCCAGCCGGCGAGCAGAAGGAAGACGCAGACGAGGTGCCAGAGGGGAGCGATGAGCTGTTTGTCAGGGGGATTGGCGGTGGGTGCGTCGGGTGTTGCGTCGGGTATCTCCAAGGCGAGCGCTGCTCCTGTGAGGCTGTGAAGCGGATTCTCTCAGTGCGACGGCGATCAAGACTTCGCGGCGCGCGATGCGGGCTAGTGCGCGTTATGCGGGCCAGTGTAGCAGCCGGAGGATTCAGCGGAGCATTTTCTGTCGGTTCGCGGCGGAAGTTCCGGCAGGGAGCGACAGTGGCGCCGGACTAAGAGCGGGGTTCGGAAGAGAGGACGTGGTTGTGTTCGGCGCAGATGCGCGCGAAGAATGCATCGTCGGGGCCGCGGCTGAATCCGTCGCGAGGATAGGCGCAGCGAAGGTGGAAGGAGTGCCGGCGACCGAGTTCGTTCCAAAGCTGCTCGAGCTGCAGAGCGGCGTCGCGGTTGCCTTCCGCCCACAGCAGCGCGACCATCTCACCGAAGGCGACGGGCGAGGCGACGCCGGGGGCGAGGTTGGCTTTCGCGTCCAGGAGCAGGGGGTCAAAGGTGGTGAAGAAGCGCTCACGGTCGGGGGAGCCGTCAACCATGAAGCGGGCGAGCGTGGCTTCGGCATCAAGCAGGAGGTACTGATTGTTGCGCACGGCGAGGGAGAGATCGATGCCAGAGGCGCGAAGGCGTTGGGCGAGCCCCTGGCGGTGCGGGGCGGCGGCAATGACGAGGCAGACGCCGCCCGCTTTGAGCGCGCTGCCGATGATGTCACTCAAGTTGTCGAGGAAGGCGGCGTCGTTGGCGTAGAAATCCACCGAGTGCGAGCGGGCGTGACCATCGGGTGAGAGAGTAAACGCGTGTGGGTCCGGGGTGAACAATCGTTCTCCGATAGGCTGAGTGTACATCGTGTGCGATGCCGCTTGGCGGCGATTTGCTGCCCGATTCCAGGTCCCTGAGGGCGCCGAGGTCGGATGGCGATCGCTGGGGCGAGCCGCATCTAACGAGGCATGATTCGTAAGCTTAAATCCGGCGAATATCGTATCTACAGTCGTCACACAGATAAGAAGACGGGCAAGCGCAAGAATCTGGGGACGTTCTCTTCGCGCCAGGCGGCAGAGAAACACGAACGGGACATCCAGTACTTCAAGCACGGGTGAGAGGGCCGGATGGGAAGAACGGTAGCTCTCGTCCTCTATCTTGTGGTGATGGTGGGCTTGATCGTCGGTGTGGACGTCGCGTTCCTTCGCGACCGATTTTGGCCGCGGCTAATCGTGAACATCGCTATCGTTCTGGCGTTCGGCGCGATCTACATGAGATTTCTGAGACATTGAACCGTGCTTGCCGGTAGGTCGCGGACCAGCAAGCGCAGGGCAGCCTTCGGCAAAAGCCATGCAAGCGTTTTCAGAAGAGATGGGCGGGAACCTATGCCGGTCATCGCTCTGCCTCTGTAGGGAAAGGGATTGACGAGGCAGCGAAGATCGAATATTTTGGCCGCTCATTAATATTTTGCTGTTGGGAGGGCCATCGTTTTGGAATCGGCTGAAGCAAGTGTCACTTCTGCAAAGGTATTGGGGCCGGGAGAGGGTCGAATTGGTTTCCTGGGTACGATTGGCGTGCGGTTCATGATCGACGGGCTCGAATCGGGCGGTGGGTTTTCGCTGATCGAACATCCGATGTCCGCCAAGGCGCTGGCGGCGCCTCTTCACCGGCACGCGCGCGAGGATGAATACAGTTTCGTTCTGGAGGGTTCGGTCGGGGCGCTTCTGGGTGAAGAGGTTCTGATCGGCAAGCCCGGTGATCTGATCTTCAAGCCGCGGAACCAATGGCACACCTTCTGGAATGCCGGGGATACGCCGGCGAGAATCCTTGAAATCATCGCTCCGGCCGGCTTTGAGCAGTTCTTTCGCGAGCTGGATGAGGCGGGCGGTGTGACGAACGTGGAGCCGGCGACGATGGGTACGCTGTGCCAGAAATACGCGCTGGAGATGAAGCCCGAGAGTGTTCCCGAACTGCTCGCCCGCTTTGGACTTCGTTTTCCCGGCGAGCGCGTCGCTTGTTGGGCGGTCGACAAGTAAAGAACAACTCTCGTTGGGCGGCCGCGGTGAATGGGCGCCCGAGGCGTAGTTCAGTCGATGAGTGGGAACCGGGCGGCGCGCTACGGCGTATCCTGCGGCATGCCGTTCAAGAAGAGCTGCGCGCGCCTCTTGCTGTTGGCTGCCGCATGCTTCGGCCTCGCCATCAGCGCTTCCGCGCAGATCATTCACGCGAGCGGACCGCTTCCGTCCTTCGAAGTTGCGACCATTAAACCGGCTTCGCCCCAGCCGCTGCCTTCGAGCGCATCTCCGGCCGAGGTCCGCATCTCCAACGTGACTGTTCGGAACCTTGTCGAGCAGGCTTACGGTGTTCCGTGGACGTCTGCGGAGAACGAACGCGTTCTCGGCGGTCCAGCGTGGCTGGACGCCAACCATTACGACATCGTTGCGCGCATCCCCGGTGACCTCGCCGAGGCGCAACAGAAGCTATCGCGCGATGAACAGAAGCGGCAGATCAGCCTGATGCTCCAGTCTCTGCTCGCCGAGCGTTTCCATCTGAAGGTCCACTTCGAAACCAAGGTTCTCACCGTGTATGCGCTGGTTGTCGCGAGACCAAAGCCGGGGCTCGTCGAGAGCACAAGGCATTTCGAGTCATCGGAGTCGTCGGAGTCCAGCGCACAAGCAAACGATGTGGCCATTCGACTGCCATCGAAACCCGAGGACCTGCGGCACGGCATCCTTGTTCTCTACAACGGCCAGATGGCCGAGATGACTGCGAGGCAGGCCTCGATGGACGATCTTGCGCGCTGGTTTGCGGGCTACTCCGAGGTGGGAGGAAGGCCTGTGGTGAACGAGACGGGCCTCAGCGGACTTTACGACTTTTCTCTTCGCTGGATGCGGCAAAGTCTTGCCGGGACTTCGCCAGGCGGCTTGTTGGATGCAGCTGACGCGCCGCCACTCTTCACTGCATTGCCCGAGCAGCTCGGCTTGCGCCTCAAGTCGGACAAGGCTCCGGTCGAAGTCATCCTGATCGACCGCGCTGATCCGCCGACAGACAACTGAAACGCGGCGGCGATGCGGTGATTTGGGAGATGGTGAGCGATGCGGCGGCACAGCCGGAGGAAAGGGCGTAGTCTGGAGATTCGCGGCCCTGTCATTCTCATTCAAATTTTCAGATGAGTCCGAAGCACACGCTGCATCCACCTGCACGACTGGAGAGACTGTGCGTTCCGACAAGATTCATATTGCTTTGTCCCATGGATATGCCCGTTTTGAGATCTGCAACATGACCGCGAAGGGCATGCGCGCGACGCATGCGGCGGGGATGCGGACGGAGGAGTCGATTGACCGGGTGCTGGGCCTGATTGGGCCGAGGATGATCGGCCCGCGGCTGATTCCCGTTTATTTTCCGCGACCGAGACGGTAGTTCTCCCACCTTCTTTAAGAGCTCTTTTGTGGGTACCCCCCCCTCCCCCCCTGTTTTGGTGCAAAGGTATAAACATACATG
>Ga0335074_10000204_pt1 | contig 92567 bp, 87 predicted proteins | sample Lox_Sample_23_FD_206715 | JGI IMG/M metagenome (GOLD analysis project Ga0335074, IMG submission 206715) | Soil microbial communities from Loxahatchee National Wildlife Refuge, Florida, United States - Lox_Sample_2.3 | ecosystem: Environmental > Terrestrial > Soil > Wetlands | place: USA... | reverse complement strand
GCCCCGCCCGTGTGCCCCTCCGAGAGATGGTCGCGATCGACTACCTGTACGTCGCCAACTGGTCCCTATGGACCGACATCAAGATCCTCCTACGCACCATCCCCCACGTCCTCGGACGCAAAGGACTCTAGACGGCGGTCGGTAGACGGCGGTCAGCCAGCCGCCGTGCGCCGTCGCAGCCCGCGGCCCACGTGTGTCGCACGCCGCGTGCGCGCCCCCACGCATGCCGGGTCCCACACCACCAGCCCAGGCGCCACACGGCGGCCCTCAACCCCCGTGCGCAGCGTGTGAGCGCGTGCCCGCGCGGCGTCGCCGCGCGCGGCTGCCTTGCACAGCGCCACCATCATGCTCACGATGGCCAGCCAGGCAACGAGGATTGCTAGGAGCAGCAGCATGCTGAAAGATTGGCTCACGTAAACAGGTGAATTCCCGCTTCCCGTCAGCTGCATGCATGATCGGCTGAAAGCGCGCTGAGCTTTAGCCGCCTGGCGACGCTCGATCAGGCGTCCAGGCGAGGCTCGCCAACCAGACGTTCCAGCGCATCGGAGATCTGCCGGCAGACGACGGCGGTTGAGAACAGCCGCTCGGCCTCCGCACGCGCGCTGGCGCGCAGCGCTGCAGGGTTGGCGCTGAGCCGCTCGAGCATGCTCATGACCGCGCTCGCCATCGCCGTCACGTCGCCCGGCGCCACCACCTCCACGACCGAGCGATCGACCCCCTCGACTGCCCCCACTTCGCTTGTCGCCACCACCGGGACGCCGGCCGCGAGCGCCTCGGCGACGGTCAGCCCGAACGGCTCGTACTTGCTTGCCTGCAACAGGATGTCGCTCGCCGCCAGCTCGGCCGGGATCTCGCCGGCGCCGAGCCGTCCAACATACTCCGAGTCCTCCGGCGGCAGCCCCGCGAGCAGCGGCGTGTAGTCCGACCACAGGCTCGGGCCGCCCACCACGCGGACGCGAACGTCTGCGCCGCGCTGTGAGAGCTCGCGCGCGACCGCGACCACGTCCTCAACGCCCTTGCGCACGGAGATGCGCCCCAGCACCAGCACCCTCGCCGGACTGCCCACAGGACGCTCGCTCGCCACGAAGCGCTCGAGGCGAACGGGGTTGGGAACGACGACCGTGTTGGCGAGCGGAAAGCCATAGTCGTGGACGAGATGGTCGCGAAACACGCGGCTGATGCAGATCAGCAGGCTCGCGCGGCGGATGCGCACGCGCTGGACGAGCGTCCGCAGGGACATCACGAGGGCGGCGGTCAGGAAGACGTGCCGCGGCTGGCACGCGAAGGCCAAGCGTCGCTCGGCCAGCAGCCAGCGGAGCTCGCCGGCGATGTGCGTGTCCGGGCGGATCACCAGCGGGACGCTGCGAACGACGCTCGCCGGCGCGGCCAGCGACTCTATCGTCGAGTTCTGGTAGATCACGTCGTAGGGCGCGCGGCGGTGCCGGCGCGCGATCTCACGACGCAGGCGCAGCGAGCCGCTCGCGCGGGCGAGCAACCCGGTCACGAACGCGGCGATCTTCGTGCGGCTGTACCAGCGGTTCCACCGCCACTCGCTCGCGCCCCAGATGAACGTCAGGTTCTCCTTGCCGGCGAAGCGCTGCGGCAAGTGGCGGTCCGAACCGGGAAAGAAGCAGTCGATCTGATGGCCGAGCGCCGTCAGCCCCTCGAGCAGCTCCGTCACCACGCCGGGCGCCCCGCCCGTGTAGAGCGGCGTGCTGCCAAGCCAGGCGATGCGAAGGGGTTTCACCTCAGCCACTGGGCGCGTCCCCTAAACCTTCGCCGTCAGGCGCTGCGAGCGTCCCTCGAGCACGCCCGCGACGTGCGCGGAGAGCTTGCGACGAAACTCGGCGACGGAGAAGCGCGCGGCGTTCTCGACCGCCCGCGCCGGCTCGAAATCGAGCTCGTCCAGGCGGGCGATCGCGGCGGCGAAGGCGTCGGCGTCGTCCGCGCGCGCGAGCAGTCCCGTCTGCCCGTCGAGCACCGTCTCGAGCGCTCCGCCGGCGTTCGCCGCGATCACCGGGCGACCGGCGGCCTGCGCCTCAACCGCGGTGATCCCGAACTCCTCCACGCCTGGAACGATCACCGCGCGCGCGCTCGCGTACAGCTCGGCCAGCTCCGCGTCGGCTGCCCGCCCGAGAAACTCCGCTTGCGGATGCTCCGCGCGCAGCGCCTGCAGGGCGGGGCCGGAGCCGACGACCGCGATCGGCGCCGACGCCCGCCGCGCCGCCTCCAGCGCGATGTGCACGCGCTTGTGGGGAACGAGCTCGGAGACCACCAGCAGCCGCTCGCCCGGGGTACCCGGTGTGAAGCGATGGGTCTCCACCGGCGGGTGGATGATCACGCTCTCTCGTCCGTAGAAGCGCTTGATCCGTTCACGCGTCAGCTGCGCGTTGGCGATGTAGGAGTCCACGCGGCGGCTCGCCGACAAATCCCAGCGGCGCATTCCAGCGAGCACCCCGCGCATCGCCGGGCGCAGCGGCGGTGGGGTCTCCGCGAGCGCTCGTGCCTGCTCATACCATGCGTAGCGGAAGGGCGCGTGGCAGTAACAGACGTGGACCGCGCCAGCCGGCACGCGCACGCCGTGGGCGAACGCGCTGCTGCTCGTGATCACCGCGTCGCATTGCGGCAGTCGCAGCCGTTCGACCGCCAACGGGTAAAGCGCCAACAGCCGCCGGAAGTTACTTTGATTCACATGCAGTCGCTGGACGGGCGAGCTTGTCACATCGCGTCCGGCAAAGCGAGCACCGGTGCCCTGCTCGTCGTACAGCAAGGTGAAGATCGGCGCGACGGGGTACTCGTCGGCGATCGCCGCGAACGTTCGCTCGGCTCCCCGCATCACCAGCAGGTAATCGTGTACCAGCACGGCGTTCACCCGCGAGTCCGGCGTCGGCGCAGCGGGCTCGGTCACGCGGCGAGGATACCTGCACCGCGACCGGCATCGCCCAGTGGGGTTGAGTCGGAGGATATGCTGGCGTCCGCAATGTCCGACACCCTGTTGAAGGCTTTCGGCTGGCGGGCACTGCTCGTGCACGGCGATCCGTGCGTGCTCGACCGCTGGCTGTGGTTGCGCCGCCACCTGCGCAAGGGGCCGCTGCGGACATTCGACGCCGGGTGCGGCAACGGGGCGTTCAGCATCTACGCTGCGCTCGCCGGCAACCGGGTGCTCGCCGCGTCATTCTCCGAGCGCGAGCAGGCGGATGCACGTCGCCGCGCCGAGCAGGTCGGGGCAACCGGCATCGACTTCCGCCTGCTCGACCTGCGCGAGCTGCCCGAGCACGTCGAGTCGCTGGGGAGCTTCGATCAGATCATCTGCTTCGAGACGATCGAGCACCTCAGCGACGACGAGCGCCTGCTGCGAGCGCTCGCGGGAATGCTCGCACCCGGTGGCAGGCTGCTGCTGACGACGCCCTACGACCGTCACCATCCGCTGTACACCGAGGAGCGCAACCCGAGTCCCGTCGAGGACGGCTCGCACGTCAGGTACGGCTACTCGCCGGAGCGCCTGCGCGCCCTCGCCGAGGGCGCGGGCTTGCAGGTCGTCAGCGAGGGCTTCATCAGCGGCGTCGTCTCGCAGAAGCTCACCGACCTGATGCGCCGCCTGTCGGCGCGCTTTGGCACGCCGCTGGCGTGGGCGCTGACGCTGCCCGCGCGGCTGCTCGCGCCGCTCGACGCGCCGCTGTCCGCGCTGCTGCGCCATCCGCGCCTCAGCGTCGCGCTGGAAGCCGTCAAGCCCGCCTGAGCGCCCGCCTGCTTCGGATACTCTTTGATCGTGGTCGTTCCGGCCGAAAGGCGGAGATCTGAGCAACGGACTGCCGACCCGCACGAGCGCACGGAGGGCCCGCTGCGCATCCTCGTGACGGTGCCTTGGGCGGAGCGACTCGGCGGCGCCGAGGCGATGCTCCAGTCGGTGCTCGCAGGCGCCGAGCCGGCTGGACACGAGATGGAGTTCGTGTTTTTCCAGGCCGGCCCGTGGGCGCAGGAGCTGCGCGAAGCCGGCTTTCACGTGGAGGTGATGGACGCCGGGCGGCTGCGCCGCGTCGACCGCTGGCTCGCCACCGTCGCCCGCCTCCGCCAGACGCTGATCGCCCGCCAGCCCGACCTGCTGTTGAACTGGTCGGCGAAAACCCACCTCTACGGAGCCCCCGCGGCGCTGCTCGCGGGCATGACCGATCGCGTCGTCTGGTGGCAGCAGGCGATCCCCGTCGACTTCTGGCTCGACCGCGCCGCCACAGCGCTGCCAGCGCGCGCGATCTGCTGCTACTCGCAGGCCGCCGCCGACGCCCAGGCACGGCTGTCCCCAGCGCGCCCGACGTTCGTGATCGCCGCCGGGGCGCCGGCGCCGAGACCCGACACGAGCCCCGCGCCGCTCGCGCTCCCCCGCGAGGTCCCGATCGTCGGTCTCGTGGGGCGGCTGCAGCCGTGGAAGGGACAGGACCGCCTGCTGCGCGCGCAGGCGCTGCTGCGCGAGCGCGGGCATCGCATGCACACGGTGATCGTCGGCGGCGACTCCTACGAGCTCTCGCCCGAGTACGCGGCCTCGCTGCCGGCGCTCGTGCGTGAGCTCGGGCTCGAGGACGCCGTCACGATGACCGGCCAGGTGCCCGACGCCGGCCCGTACATGCAGCAGATGGACATCCTCGTCAACGCCTCCGACCCCGAGCCGTTCGGGATCGTGCTGCTCGAGGGCATGGCGCGCGGCGTGGCCGTCGTGGCGGTCGACGCCGGCGGCCCCGGCGAGTTCGTCGAGGACCGCGCCACCGGGATGCTCGCCCGTTCGGGCCGGCCGGAGGATCTCGCGGACGCGCTCGAGCCGCTGCTCGGCTCTCCCGAGCTGCGCCGCGCGATCGGCGCCGCCGGACGTGCGCGGTTCCTGGCGGAATTCACCGACGTCGCCCTGCAGCGGCGGTTCTTCCATGCGTTCGAGACGATCGCCCGCTCTCGTGCCGAGCGCCAGTAGCACAGCCACCGCGCGGCCGGTCGCCAACACACCGTCCCCGGCGAGCCGCCAGGTGACGATCGTCGCCCACGACGTCGGCTCGGTCGGCGGCATGGAGCGCGTGCTCGCCGAGCTCGCCGTCGGCCTGCAGGCGCGCGGGCACGAGGTCACGGTGATCGCGCGCAAATGCGTGCTGCCCGCCGGCTGCGGGGTGACGTTCCACCGCGTGCGCGGTCCCAGCAGGCCACTGATCGTCGCGCACCCGTGGTTCATGCTGTTCGGCACGCTCGCGCTGCGCCGCCGGCGCCGCGGCGTCGTGCAGGCGACCGGTGCGATCGTCCTCGGTCACGTCGACGTGATCGCCGTCCACTACTGCCACCAGGTGGGACCGGTGAATCCGAGCTCCGCGAGTCTCCCGTTCAAGCTGCACGCGATCGCGGCCAGGCGCTTGAAGCGGGCCACCGAGCGCATGTGCTACCGCCCGCAGGGCGCCGACGCATTCGTGTGCGTCTCCGAGGGCGTCGCCGAGGAGGTCCGTGCGTACTTCCCCGCACTCGCCGGGCGGGTGCACACGATTTACAACGGGGTGGACACCGACGTGTTCGCGCCGGGCGTACGCGAGCGCGATGCCCGCGAGCTGCGCGCGCAACTGGGGATCGGCGCGCAGGCGCCGGTGGCGGCGTTCGTCGGCAGCGAGTGGGCGCGCAAGGGGCTCGCCGAGGTGATCAGCGCGCTCGCCCTCACCTCCGACTGGGAGCTGCTGATCGCCGGCAGCGGCGAGCGCGAGCGCTACCAGGAGCTCGCCGACTCGCTCGGCGTCGGCGCGCGCGTCCACTTCCTCGGCGTCACCTCAGACGTGCAGCTCGTCTACCAGGCGGCGGACGCGTTCGTGCTGCCCACCAGCTACGAGACCTTCTCGCTCGTCAGCTTCGAGGCGGCCGCCAGCGGACTGCCCGTGCTCGCAACGTCGGTGAACGGCGTGCGCGAGCTGATCGAGGACGGCCGCAACGGCTTTCTCATCGGACGCGACCCGCAGGAGATCGCCGCGCGCCTCGCCCAGCTCGCCGCCGAGCCCGCGCTGCGCGCGGCGATGGGGCGCGCTGCGCGCGAGTCCGCGCTGCGCTTCAGCTGGGAGCAGATGGTCCTCCGGCACGCCGAGCTGTATGCCCGGCTGCGTGCTCCAGCAGCCGCTCCAGCGGATCGGTAGCCGCAGGCACCGTGAACATCGCTTCGACGGCCGCTTTGCCGGTGGCCGCGAGCTCGGCGCGCAGCGCCGGCGACGCGCGCAGCTCGCGCAGCCGCGCGGCGAGCTGCTCGGGTCGCCCCTCGGCGAACACGAGCCCGCCGCCGGTCAGCCCGATCAGCCAGGGGATCTCCCCTGAGTCCGACCCCACGACCGGCACCCCGCACCACAGCGCCTCGATGATCACCCGCCCGAACTGCTCCTTCCACGTCGGCGTCGTGTGCGACGGCAGCACGAGCACGTCGAGCTGCGCGTAGCCCGCGCCCATCTGCTCGTGGCGCAGGTCGTCGAGCACCCGCACGCGCGAGCCGGGGATCGGCTGTCCCTCCAGCTGGCCGTGCAGCGCGCCGTCGCCGATCAACACCAGCTCCACCGGCGCCGCCAGCGCGCGGACGGCCGCCAGCAGGTCCAGCAGGCCCTTGCTCTCGATCAGCCGGCCCGCGTAGCCCACCGTGAACGGACGCGCGTGTTCGCGCGGCTCGCCGTCCGGGCGCTCCAGCGCCGGTACCGCCGGCGGCGTCAGCGCGATCTCGCCGCGCGCTCCCCAGCGGCGTGCCAGCTCGCCCGCCGTCTGCGAGCGCGCCGCCACGAACGCAGCCCGCGCGAGCACGCGCGTGCGCAGCCAGCGCACCGGCGCCGGCAGCGCGCGGTCGATGTTCTCGTAGCTCTGCACGCCAAACGGAACCCCCAGCCGGCTGAAGGTGAAACCCCACTGCGCGGCCGACAGTGCGAACGGCTCCTCCTCGATGAACGCCACGTCGGGCCGCGCGCGCCTGCACTGCAAGCGCGCGCTCGTCAGATAGACGTGGCGCTGCTGGCGTCCGGGAAGCGCTACCGGCAGCGGACGCAGCGCCGACTCCAGACCCTCCAGCGCCCGCGGCACGATGTCGCTCTCGGAGTAGTCGTGGCGCCAGCGACTGGGCACCACGAGCGTCACCTCCCAGCCGCGCCTGGAGAGCTCTCGGTAGACCTCCTGGTTGACGCTCACGACGGCCGGATGGCTCACCACCAGCAGCCGCCGCGGGCCGCTCGAGGAGTCCGATTCACCGCTCCCCGCGCGACTGCGGCGGGCGTTTTGCACCCGCATCGACACCCCCACATCGTTGCATGCGCACTTGCCTGCAGCGGCCTGCTGCACGCTACTCTTTAGGATCAAATAACGCAGAGGCCTATTGTGGCTGCTGCTGAGCCACGGATGGAGCTGTAGCCGATGACCGAAACCACTGATGCCACCGCCATCTTCGCTCCCCTGTGGCGTCGCAAGTGGCTGATCCTTGCGGTAGGCGTCGTCGTTGCCGTCGCGAGCTACCTCTATTACAAGCACGAGAAGCCCACCTTCAGTTCGAGCACCCAACTGTACCTTGGTGCCAGCTCGGAAGAAGCCGTCCCCGGTGAAAAGGCCAGCGGCAAGGGCGGGGGTGCGAACCTGGGCGACCAGGCGACGATCATCCAGTCGATCGTCGTCGAAGAAGCCCGCCGGCACCTGCGCGCCATCCACAAAGGGTCCATCGCGCGCGGCGCAAAGGTGAAGGCGAAGGCGGCCGAAAAAAGCTCGTTCATCACGATCTCCGCGGAAGGCCACACCGCGAAAGGGACCGCGCTGCTCGTCAACGAAGTCGCTCAGGCGTACATCCGCCGCCACAACCGCAGCCGCGAACGCACGATCGACCGGGCGATCGCGACCACCCGCCGGCAACTGCTGAGGCTGGAAGCCGCGAACGCGCCGATCGAAACGAAATCGAACGTCGCCGCTACGACCGGCAAGGCTGGGAGCACGCACTCGGGCGCCTCCTCAATCCTCCAGCAGGCGAACCTGAGCACCAAGATCGACCAGCTCGAAGCGAGCCTCGCGGTACCAGGGGCGGAGCAGCTGAGGCCCGCGAGCCGCGCCCAACTGCTCTCGCCGGAGCCGAAAAAAGATGCGATCTTCGGCTTTGTCATCGGCATCGTGCTCGCCGCCATCGCCGCCTATGTGCTCGGGCGCTTCGATCGCCGGCTGCGTACGCTCGGCGGCATCGAATCGATGTTCGGCCCAGCGATCCTCACGGCACTGCCCCAGGTAACGCGCCCGATCGTCGACCGGGACGGGGAACGCGCGCCCGCGCGGCCGCTGCTCGAGCCGCTGCGACGGCTGCACACCTCACTGCAGCTGGGACCGCTCAGCTCCGGCGAGGGCCGGCGGGTGATCCTGTTCCTCAGCGCCGACGCCGGCGACGGCAAGTCGGCCATCGTCGCCGACCTCGCGCTCGTGCAGCGCGACGGCGGCGAGCGCGTGGCGATCGTCGAGGCCAACTTCCGCCGGCCGATCCAGGCCAGGATGCTCGGCCTCAGCGCGGCGCCGGGCCTCGAGGAGGTGCTCGCCGGAACGCTCTCGATCGACGAGGCCCAGCAGCTGCCGACGATGCCGGCGCTGACCGGGCCGGGTCACGACGGGGAGCCGGCCGCCGGCTTGGCGACGGCCATCGCCTCCCGCCCGACCGGCTCGCTGTTCCTGCTCGCCGGCTCGCAGGCGGTCGCCAACCCCCCCGCGCTGATCGCCGGTGAGGAGATGGCCGAGGTGCTGCGCTCGCTCGGCGACGAGTTCGATTACGTGCTCATCGACGCACCCTCGCCGCTGGAGGTCAGTGACGTGATGCCGCTGCTGCGGATCGTGGACGGCATCGTGCTCGTCGCGCGGGCGGGACACACGCGCGAAGTCTCGGCCCGTCGTCTGATGCAGCTGATCGCGCAGAGCTCGACCGTCCCTGTGCTGGGGACGGTGGCGAACTGCGTGACCAAGTCCGACATCGCTCGCCAGGGGCTCTCAACCTCCGTCCGCCGAGGCTGGCTCAGCAGGCTGCTCGGCTCATGAGCACCCGCTCCCCCGGCGTGTTGGGGCCTGCCGGGCTGGGGCACCCAGTGGTGCTCGACCGGCGCATGCGTGACTGGCTCGCGCTCGCGCTCGCGGGCGTGATCCCCGCCGCGGTCGCGCTCGGCGTGACGGTCGCGTTTCCCCAGGCGAACGTCCTCGTGTTCATCGCCATCATCGTGGGCGCGATCGCGGTGGTCGCGCTCATCAACAGCAGCCGCCTGGAAGTGACGGTGACGATCCTCGCGATCTACCTGCTGCTGCTCGACGGACCGGTGAAGCTCGGGATCGGCTCGCACGAAGCGACCGCTGCGGTGCCCGACGTGTTGATCGGCGCTGTCAGCCTCGGCGCGCTGCTGCGCCTGGCGGTGCGCAGGGAACGTGTGCAGATGCCGCCGCTGTCCGCGTGGGTGTTGGCGTTCATCGGGACCGTCGTGATCGAGGCCTTCAACCCGCAGACCGCAAGCATCCTGAAGGTGCTCGCGGGCTTTCGCCAGGAGCTGCAGTGGGTGCCGTTCTTCTTCTTCGGCTATGTGCTGCTGCGCTCCAAGAGCCGCCTGCGGATCCTGTTCGTCATCGTCGGCGTGTGCGCCGCCGCCAACGCGGTGGTATCGACCTACCAGACCGCGCTCTCGCCGGCCCAGCTCGCCGGCTGGGGTCCAGGCTACCGCGCGCTCTACCAGCCGACGACGATCGGCAAGGCCGCCGGACACGCGCGCGTGTACGACAGCGAAGGCGAAGCGCGGGCGCGGCCCGTCGGGCTGGGCTCGGACAGCGGCTTCTCCGGCGGCGTGGGCATGCTCGGGCTCACCTTCAGCCTCGGGCTGCTCGCCATCTGGAAGCGAAGACGCTGGGTGCCGGTGGTGATCGCGCTGGCGTCGATGGCCGGGATCATCACCGGCCTGGGGCGCTTGCAGGTCGTCGGCGCCCTGCTGAGCGTCGTCTTCTTCATTCTGTTCGCCGCGCTCGCGGGCCGGCAGGGACGGCGCGCGGTCGCGGCGCTGCTGACCGTCGTGCTGGTCGCGATACCAGTGGGCGTCGGCTTCCTGACCGTCGTGCGCAGCGGCACGTTCAAGCGCTACGAAAGCTTTGAAAACAGCTCTGCCTCCGAATTGGCAACCCACAAGGCCGGTGCCTATACGCTGATCCCCCATGAGCTCGAGACGCTTCCCTTCGGCGTGGGACTCGGAACCGTCGGGTCCATCGGCGGCGTCGGCGGACGGGTCACCGACCTGCTCGAAGGCCACACGGTGAGCGCCGAGACGCAGTACAACCTGCTCGCCGACGAACTGGGGGCGCCGGGACTGCTGCTGTGGAGCGTGCTGTCGGTCTTCATCGTCGTGGTCGTCGCCCGTGGGCTGCGCACGGTGCGCGACCCCGACCTCGCGATCCTGCTGTCCGCCGCGTGCGCGCCGTTCGCGGCGATGATCATCACCGGCTTCTCCGGACCGTTCCAGACGAGCTCCGCGCTCGGCCCCTACTTCTGGCTGACGGTCGGCATCGTCGCCTACTGGTTCGCCGGTCCCGGTCGCAGCCGACGTGTCATCGTCGCGAGCGCGCCGCAGGCGAACCTCGTGACGGCATGATGAAAGCGGGGAGCGTGAGGAACGCATTCATCACAAACGGCAAGCGGGACGCGCCGCAGATGCACGGCAGCAGGCGCGAGCAGCTTGCGCTGCTGCTCGGCGAGAGCCGCTGGAAGGTCGTCAGGCTCGCGATCTACTCGATCATCTCGGGACTCACCGAAGCGGCCACCCTCGGCGTGCTTGCCCAGATCGCCACTTCGCTCGTCAAGGGCTCCAAGCACGTGCACGTCGACATCGTGCACGTTCACTTCCAGACCACGCTTCCCACCCTGATCGAGATCGCCTTCGCCCTGACGATCGTGCGCCTAATCATGCAGGTGCCGCTGTCTTTGTTGCCCGCGCGCATCGCCGCGGACGTCCAGATGGCGTTGCGCACCAAGGTGTACGACGCCTTCACCCGCGCCTCCTGGGAGATCCAGTCCAAGGATCGCGAGGGGCAGCTGCAAGAGCTGATGAGCAAACAGGTCGCCCAGGCCACGGGCGGCGCGCTGCAGGCGACCTCGCTGATGACCTCGGTGTTCACCTTCCTCGTGCTGCTCGCCGCCGCCATCGCGCTCAACCCGATCGCCGCGCTGGTCGTCGGCACGCTCTCGATCGCGATGTTCGGCCTGCTGCGCCCGATTCGATCGCAGGGCGTCCGCAGCGCCCGTGCGCTCTCCAAGGCCCAGGTCGCCTACGCAGGCGCGATCGCCGAGTCGATCAGACTCGCCCAGGAGATGCAGGTGTTCGGCGTCAACGACGCCCAGCGCACGCGGATCGGGCGCTACGTCGCCAAACAGAACCGCCTCTTCTATCGCACCCAGGTGCTGCTGAAACTCTCCGGCAACGTCTACCAGAGCCTCATCTACATCCTGCTGGTGGCCGGCATCGCTGGCCTGTACCTCGCCGGCGGTGGGCGCAGCGCCACAATCGGCGGCGTGATCCTGGTGCTGCTGCGTGCCGGCACGACCGGCCAGGGAGCCCAGACCACATACCAGGGGCTCGCCCAATCGCTGCCGTTCATCGAGCGCACCCAGCACGCACTGCAGCGCTACCTCGACAACCAGCCGCCCGACGGCGGGGAGCCGCTGTCGGGGGTCAGCGAGGTGGCGTTCGACAACGTCTCCTTCAGCTACAACCCCGGCCGGCCGGTGCTCCGCGAACTCAGCTTCAAGATCCCCGCCGGCGAGGTGATCGGCATCGTCGGACCTTCCGGCGCGGGCAAGTCGACGCTCGTGCAACTGCTGCTGCGCCTGCGCTCCCCCGGCGAGGGCACCTATCTCATCAACGGCCAGCCCGCGGACTCGTTCTCGCGCGCGGACTGGCACCGGCAGATCGCGTTCGTGCCCCAGGAACCGCGACTGCTGCACGCCTCCGTCGCCGACAACATCCGCTTCTACAGGAAGATCTCCGACGAGGACGTCGAACGCGCTGCCCAGCTCGCGCGCATCCACGACGACATCGCCTCCTGGCCGGACGGCTACAAGACGATCGTCGGCCCCCGCGCCGACGCCGTCTCCGGCGGCCAGCAACAGCGGATCTGCCTCGCGCGCGCGCTCGCCGCGCGCCCGCACGTGCTGGTGCTCGACGAGCCCACCAGCTCGCTCGACCCGCACTCCGAGCACCTCATCGGCGAGTCGCTGAAGGCCCTCAGGAGCGAGCTCACGCTGTTCATCATCGCCCACCGCATGTCGACGCTCGACATCTGCGACCGCGTGATGGTGATCGTCGACGGCCGCCTCGCCGGGTTCGACACGAAAGCGCTGCTGCAGGCGACCAACGAGTACTACCGCCACGCCTCCCAGCTCGCGCTCGGCAGCACCGCGTAGGGCGGTGCGCGCATGTCGAGCGACGGCGGGCGCGAGAGCGGGCGGGTACCAGACTTCTTCATCGTCGGGCACGCCAAGAGCGGCACCACGGCGCTGTACGAGATGCTCCGGGCGCACCCGCAGATCTACATGCCGGCGAGCAAGGAGCCGTGGTTCTTCGCCGAGGAGCTGCTCGAGCGCACCCCCCCGCGGCCGGGCGGCACGCCGCAGACGCTCGCCGAGTACCGCTCGTGGTTCGAGGCGGCGCGCCCCGATCAGCTCGCCGGCGAGGCCTCGGCGCTGTACCTGTGGTCGCACACCGCCGCCGCGCGCATCGCACAGGCGCGCCCCGACGCGCGCATCATCGCCATCCTGCGTGAGCCCGCGAGCTTCCTGCGCTCGCTGCACCTGCAGTTCGTCCAGGTGTACGTCGAGACCGAGAACGACTTCGCCACGGCGCTCGCGCTCGAGCCAGCGCGCCGCCGGGGCGAGCACGTGCCGCGCCACACCTACTGGCCCCAAGCGCTGCTCTACTCCGAGCACGTCCGCTATGTCGAGCAGCTGCGCCGCTACCGCGAGGTGTTCGCGGAGGGGCAGCTGCTCGTGTTGATCTACGACGACTTTCGCGCCGACAACAAGGCCACCGTGCGCGGTGTGCTTCGATTCCTCGATGTGGACGACTCGATACCGATCGAAGAGCTGGATGCCAACCCGACCGTGCAGGTGCGCTCGCAGCGCCTGAACGCGCTCGTGCACGGCGTGTCGGTGGGGCACGGCCCGGTGTCGCTCGCGGCGAAGGCGGGCGTCAAGGCGCTCGTGCCGCGGCGGCTGCGGCGCGGCGCGCTCGAGGCGGCACAGCGCAAGCTCGTGTTCACGCGTCCGCAGGAGCCCGACGAGCAGCTGATGGACGAGCTGCGCCGGCGCTTCAAGGACGAGGTCGTCGCGCTCAGCGAATACCTCGACCGAGACCTCGTCGAGCTGTGGGGCTATGAGCGCGTCGGCTGAGGTGTCGCAGGCGGCGCGCGGCGCACGCCAGCGCACGCCGGACTTCTTCATCGTCGGGCATCCCAAGTGCGGCACCACCGCCCTGTACGAGATGCTGCGGGTGCACCCGCAGATCTTCATGCCCGAGCTCAAGGAGCCGTGGTTCCTCGCGAGCGACATGCGCCCGCGCTTCCAGCCGCCCCGCTCCGCCTCGCCGCCGAAGACGCTCGCGGACTACCTGCAGCTGTTCGACGGCGCCCGCGCCGACCAGCTGATCGGCGAGGCCTCCTCCTCCTACCTGCTGTCGAGCACCGCCGCCGCGCAGATCGCCGAGCTGCGCCCCGACGCGCGCATCATCGCGATCCTCAGAGAGCCGGCGAGCTTCCTGCGCTCGCTGCACATGCAGCTGCTGCGCACCCATGTCGAGGGCGTCAAGAGCTTCCGGCGGGCGATCGCGCTGGAGAGCGCCAGGCGCGCAGGGCACAAGATCCCCCACCGCTCGCACCGGCCGCAGCTGTTGCTGTACTCCGACCACGTCCGCTACGCCGACCAGCTGCGCCGCTACCACGAGCTGTTCGCGCCCGAGCAGGTGCTCGTGCTGATCTACGAGGACTTCCGCTCCGACAACGAGGCGACCGTGCGGGGCGTGCTGCGCTTCCTCGGGGTCGACGAGCGCGCCCCGGTGGTGCCCACCGAAGCCAACCCGACCGTCACGCAGATGCGCTCCCAGCAGCTCGACGAACTGCTGAACATCATCTCCGTCGGGCGGGGCCCGGTGTCGCGCGCGGCGAAGTCGGCGGTCAAGCTCGTCACCTCCAGCCGGCTGCGCCGCAGCGCGATCGAGGCGACCCAGCGCCACCTCGTGCTCGGCAAGCCCCAGCCCCCCGACGAGGAGCTGATGGTGGAGCTGCGCAGGCGCTTCAAGGGCGAGGTCGCCGCCATCGGCGAGTATCTCGGCAGGGATCTCGTCACGCTGTGGGGCTATGACCGCCTCGACTGAGGCGCCCGCGCTCGCAAGCCCAGCTGGGCGTCCATGCGACGCGGACTGGCGTGCTGGCGCCGCGCGCGCGCAGGAGGCGGGGATGCCGCGCGGGCGCACGGTCGTCTCGTGCGCCGCGCCGCGCGGCGTCGGCGGCCTCGGCCGCCACCTCCACGAGATCATGGCGACGCTCACGCGCCTCGGGCAGACGGCGGTGTGCATCTGCACCTCGGACGCCGACGCGTCGCCGCCGGCGGCGCGGTCCTCGCGCCAGCTGGTCGGCGTCCACGCGCTGAGCACCGCCCTTCGCGCGCTGCCCATGCCCGTCTCCCCCGCGGTGCGCGCACGACTGTTCGCCACCGAGTTCGACGCCGACGCCGTTCGGCGGCTGCCGCCCGCCGAGCACCTGATCGCGTTCAACAGCCAGGCGCTGTGGCAGATGCGCGCCGCGCGTCGTGCCCGCTACCGCTCGCTCGCGCTCGTCTCCGCGAACCCCCACATCCACACGCTCGTCCGCCAACACACACGCGCCCACCGCCTGTACCCGCTCGAAGGTTCGTGGGCGGCCGCGCTCGTCACGCGCAACCTCGCCGAATACGATCGCGCGGAGCGCATATATGTATCGTCGAGCTACATCCGCGCTTCGTTCCTAGAACACGGCTTCGCCGAGGAGCGGCTGTGCGATTTCCCGCTGACGCCCGACCCCCGCTACCAGCCCGCCGAACGGGCGCCGGCGGCGGACTCCTTCGAGATCGTCTACGTCGGCAGCCTCACCGTCCACAAGGGTGTCCCGCTGCTCGTGGACGCCGTCCGGCGTCTGCCCCACAGGGATCTTCGGCTCACGCTCGTCGGCGGCTGGGCCACGCGCGGGATGCGGCGCTTCATCCAGTCCGCCTGCGCGGGCGACCGGCGCATCACAGCGTGCCCCGGCGATCCGCTCCCCCACCTGCGCACGGCCAGTCTGTGCGTGCACCCCGCCTTCGAGGACGGCTTCGCCTACGCCCCCGCCGAGGCCCTTGCCTGCGGCGTGCCGGTGATCGTCAGCGAGGACACGGGGATGAAGGAGCTGATCGACTCCCCCAGCCGGGGTTTGGTGCTGCCCACCGGAGATCTTCTCGCGCTCACCGACGCGATCGACGCCGCCTACAAGGGCGAGACGCTCGCCGGTTGACCGGGGCGCGACGATGAGCGAGCCCTCGAGCCGCGCCTCGCTGCGCGTCGCCGTCGTCGGCGCCTCCACCGAGGAGGTCTGTGGCGTGCGCGACCACGCGCAACTGCAGGCGGGCGCGCTCGCCGCGCGCGGCGTCGAGTGCTCCACGTGGTGGCTGCAGCGCACCGACGCGTCCCTCGCCGGCAGTCGCGCGCAGGTCGGCGCGTGGACGCGCGAGCTCGCCGGAGAGCTGCGCAGCGGCGAGCTCGACGCGGTGCTCCTGCACTATTCGGTCTTCTCCTACGCCTACCGTGGGTTTCCCGTGTTCGTGCCCGGCGTGCTCTCCGCGCTCCGCGCGTCCGCGCTGCCGCTCGTCGCCGTACTGCACGAGTTCGTCTACCCGTGGGGGCGGGGGGGAGTGCGCGGGACCGCGTGGGCGCTCACGCAGCGCGCGCTGTTGTTCGAGGTCATGCGCGCCTCGGCTGGAATCGTGGTGACGACCAGCTGGCGCGACGAGTGGCTCGCGTCGCGCGCGTGGCTGCCGTCGCGGCGCACCGTCGTCGCGCCCGTGTTCTCGAACCTGCCGCCCGCGGATGCCGGCGTGCAAGACCACGCGGCCGTCCCCGTCGTCGGCCTCTTCGGATATGCCTACGAAGCGCACGTCATCGCGCTCGTCATCGACGCCATGCGCTCGCTCGAGCGCGCGGGCGTGGATGCGCAGCTATTGCTGATCGGCGCTCCCGGCGGCGACTCGCAGCTCGCTCGGCAGTGGCTCGCCGCCGGGCTCGCCGCCGGGCTCGCGCACGAGCCCTCGTTGTCGGGCATGCTCAGCGCCCAGCAGCTGTCCAACCTGCTCGCCGGCTGCACCGTGCTGCTATCGGCCGAGCCCTCCGGCCCGACCTCGCGCAAGACCACGCTCGCCGCGTCGCTCGCCTCAGGACGGCCGCTCGTCGCGCTCGACGGACGGCGTACGTGGGCGGAGCTGCAACGCGCCGACGCCGCGCTCGTCGTCGAGCCGCGCGCCGACGCGCTCGCCGACGCGCTCGCCGGGCTGCTCGCCGACGCTCAGCGACGCGTCGCGCTCGGCGTCCGCGGGCGCACGTTCGCCGCGCACACGATGACCGCGGAGCACAACGCGGCGCAGGTCGCCGGGCTGCTCGCCGAGGTCGTGCGCTGAGGATCTGCGAGACACAGCGAGGGCGGGGACCAAACACCAGTCAGCGACCAGCATCGCCTACCGCATCGAGTTCTTGGCTTCGAAGATGCGCTGCTCGACGCTGACATAGCGGGCGACGCCATAGCCGGCCGCGAGTAGCTCATAGGTGGTCACCAGCAGTGCCAGTCGACCAACCCCGTCCGCAACCGGGTGGACCGCGAGCGGGTTGACGATCAGGGCACCGATCAAGACCAGGGCATGGGTACGAGCCTCTCGCTTCGCCGCTCCGTAGCGGTCCAGGAGCTCGGTTAGCAGCGTTGGCGTCTCGTGCTCATCAGGCGGGGTGAACACGACCTCGCGCCGGATTCAACTCCGTCCTGACTGTGCAGCAAATCCTGTCCTAATTGTACGCTAAGAGGCGTCCTGACGGTATACTTAGGTTCGTGGTCAGTGACTACATACCGAGAGTCGTCGATGATGAGCTGGACCAGCTCCAGCTGCCGGCGGTGATCCTGGAGGGCGCCAAGGCCGTCGGCAAGACGAGAACGCTGGAGCGCCGCGCACGGACGATCCACCGCCTCGACCGCGCGTCGGAGCTGCAGCTTGCTGAGGACATCGAGGAGTGGGTGACGAGCGGCGAGCCCCCGGTCCTGATCGACGAGTTCCAGCGCCACGTCCACACCATCGACAAGGTGCGCCGAATCGTCGATGCCAACTACAGCCCCCGGCAGTTCTACCTCGCCGGGTCGGCTGGCGAGAACGCCGACACCCACTCGGGCGCCGGGCGCATCGTCACGATCCGGATGCGACCCCTCTCGTTCGCCGAGCGACGCCTCGCCACGCCATCGGTCGGCATCGCAGAGCTGTGTGACGGTCACCGGCCGGCGCTGTCAGGCAGCAGCAAGATCGGCCTGACCCGCTATGTCGAGGAGATGCTCCGGTCCGGCTTCCCCGCCATTCGGACGCTTGATGGACGCGACCAGAGGCGGGCGCTTGGCGGCTACATCGACCGCGCCGTCCAACGCGACATCCCGATCGACGTTGGCCGATCCGTCCGCCAGCCTGATCAGCTACGGCGATGGCTGCGTGCCTACGCGGCCGCCACGAGCACGACGACCTCGCTGGAGACGATCAGGGACGCGGCCCATCATGGCGACGGCGTGATCCCGAACCGCGGCACAACGCTTTCATATCGAGACGCGCTGCAACGCCTTTGGATCATCGACGACCTACCCGCCTGGCAGCCGGGACTCAGCCACTTCGCCCCGCTGCTCCAGCAGCCGAAGCGGCACCTCGTCGACCCCGCTCTTGCCGCCGCGCTACTCGGCGTCACCGCTGAGAAGCTGCTTTCCGGAGAGCCTCTCCAGCCGCCGATCGCGCGCGACGGCACATTGCTCGGCGCCCTGTTCGAGTCGCTGGTGACCCTCTCCGTGCGCGTCTACGCCCAGTTGGCCGACGCGACGGTCGCCCACTTCCGAGAGCGACACGGCCGTCACGAGATCGACCTCATCGTCGAGCGCCCCGACGCAGCCGTGGTCGCGATCGAGACCAAGCTCAGCGACACCGTCACCGACGCCGACGTGGCACACCTTCTATGGCTGCGCCGCCAGATCGGCGATCGCCTGCTCGACGCAATCGTCGTCTACACCGGAATGGTCGCCTACCGCCGCAGGGACGGCATTGGCGTCGTGCCGCTCGCCCTGCTCGGCCCATAACCACGCGATCATCCCCTGCCAGGCAGATCGCAAGAACGCCCCCGTTCGCCCAACGTCAGGAAACGCTCGCCCTGCATGCCCCGGATCTGGCTTCCCAAAGCCAGATCCGGCATCAAATGGTAAGGGAGGGACTCGAACCCCGACAAGCCGATTACGACGCCAGCTCACGCTGCGCGATGCCGGCGCGGATCGCGTCCGCGAGCTCGCGCGCGCGGGTGTCGTAGGAGAGCTCCTCGCGCAGCGCCCGGCGGTCGAACAGGCGCGGCTCGCCCGCGAACTTCGCCGCGGCGAGCTCCTCGATCACCCGCTTCATCCCCGCGCGATCGTCGGGCTGCACCAGCCACACGCCCGGCTTGCCGGCCAGGTAGCTCCAGTTCTCGCCGCGCGGCACCGCCGCGAGGATCGGCCGGTCGGTCATCAGGTACTCGTACGTCTTCGCCGAGATGCGCCCGCCGGCCGAGCCGTCGACGCGCTTGGGCAGCGTGATGAACAGCAGGTCGGCGCCGCAGATCAGCTTCGCGACCTCCTGGTGGGCAACCGGGTCGAGGACCGTCACGACCTCCTCGACGCCCGCGCTCGCGAGCGCCCGCGCGACCACCGCGCGGTCGTATGGGTTGCCGTAGACCATCAGCTTCACGCGTCCCAACCAGTCCGGGTGCTCGGCGAGGGCGTCGAGGATCGCGCCGCCGGCGAACGCCGGCGAGGACGTGCGCGCGTCGAGCTCCATCGCCCGATAGCGCCCGAGGCGCGTCCACGCGGCGTACAGGCGCTTGAGCGGATGCGACGGCGCCTGCTCGCCGATCAGCGACCACCACCCCGACATCGCGCCCACGTAGGCGACCTCAAAGCCGCCGGCGGCGCTCGGGAGCGGCTCGAAGTCGGCGGGGTCGGCCCCGTAGCGCACGAGGCGCATCCGCTCGCCGACCGCCCGCGGCTGGCGCGCGCGCACCGCCTCGAGGTTCGTCTGCGAGACGTACACGGCCGCGTCGGCGCGGCGCACGTAGAAGTCCTCGAGCCACCTCGCCAGGCGGTAATGCAGCCGCGTGGGGAAGTACGGGTGCATGTCGGTGCACGTCAGCGAGTCGTCGAGGTTGAGGATCAGCGGCAGCCCCGTGAGCCTGCTGAGCAGCACGCCCACGATCCCCGCGGAGTAGGGCATCATGAACACGACGATCGCCTGCGGGCGGCGCTCGCGGATCGCGCGCCGCCCGGCGCGCAGCGCCGGCAGCACCCAGAAGATCGACTCGTCCGGCCACACGAGCAGCTCGAGCAGCTTGTTCAGACGCAGCTTGCGCACGAGCGCGAACGCGCGCCGCGGGCGCCTGCTCGCGACGACCTGCACCGTCAGACGCTCATCCGCGCCCCCGAGCGGGGCATCCGCGGCGCGGGCGGCCTCGGTCAGGACCGTGATCTCCCAGTCTCCGCTCAGCTTCTGCAGCAGCTTGCTCGCGCGGATCGCCGTCGGCGTCGTATCCGGCGCGAACGACTGCGCGATGCACAACAGCCCCTGGGGCACCTACGCCATCGCCCCGTGCCGCCGCTGCGCATCGCGCGGGCGCTCCCAGCTCGCGCGTGCGGTCGCGTACGCTCGCAGCAGCGCCGCCACGTGCTGCTCGGGCGTGAAGCGTTCCGCCACCATCCGCCTGCCGGCCGCGCCCATCGCCTGCTGGCGAGCGGGATCGGCCAGCAGCTCCGCCAGCGCGCGGGCGAGCGCGTCCGCGTCGCCGGGCGCCACCAGCAGGCCGTTGACGCCCTCCTGCAGCCAGTCGCCAACCCCCCCCGTGGCGCTCGCGATCACCGGCCGGCCGGCCGCGAACGCCTCGATGCCCACGAGACCCGCCGGCTCCGGCCACAGCGAGGGCATCACCACCACCGACGCCTCGGCGAGCTCTCGCGCGAGCTCCTCGGGGCTCAGCCAGCCCGTGAAGCGGACGCGCTCGGCGACCTCCAGCGAGCGCGCGAGCTCGCGCATCTGCCCGAGCTGACGGCCGTCGCCGCACACGACGAACTCCGCCTGCACGCTGCGGGCGGCGCGGATCAGCACGTCCACGCCCTTCGGCGGCACCACGCGCCCGGCGAACACCACGCGCCGGCGATGCTCGTGGCCCGCGGCGCGCGCCGGGGCGACCGTCGCGAACAGCGGCACGGTCGCGCGGCGCGCGACGCCGTTGCGCGCCAGGTGCCGGTCGATCACGCTCGAGTACGAGATCGCGGCCTCGACGCGGTGGAGCACCTGCAGCGAGCGCGTGACGCGCCTGTAGGCAGCCGGCAGCGGCAGCGGGTTGCGCGCGTGCGCGCAACCGCGCAACAGGAGGTTCGGTGCGCAGCCCGGTCCGTGCGCGCGGTCGCACTCGTGGCCTGGGCGGAAGTAGTGCACCCCACTGGTGCACGCAGAATATCCGTGTACGCTGAGCACTACCGGCGCATTTTGCTGCATCAGCGATACGACCTCGGGGTCCTCGAACTGGTGCAGATGGATGACGCTTGGCGCCAGCGAGCGAGCCTCGCCGAACCGCGCCTCTGGCGAGGCGCGCGCGTTGAACAGATCGGCGCTGCGGTGCAGCGTGATCCCCGCGACTGGCTCCTCGAGCTCGAGTCGCGCCGCGAGCACGTGCACGTCGACGCCGCGCCCCGCGAGCGCCACAGCGCTCGCGACCACGTGCGTTGCGACGCCCCCGTCGCGCGTCCAGCGCGGCGTCACCAGCAGCACCGACCGCGGCTTCACCGCCGTGTGCTTCCACCGCCGTCGCCACTGCGAGGTGCTCGCGGCCGCGGGCGCTCGCTGACGAACATTGATGGGATCATAGCCGCGTGCACAGGACCAAGGTGCTGTACATCATGGGCGCGGGGCGCAGCGGGAGCACGATCCTCGGTGTCACGCTCGGCAACTGCGCTGGGGTGTTCTTCGCGGGCGAGCTCGACCGCTGGCTGGTGCGGGGTGGCGTGCCGCGACGGGAAGGTGAGCCCCTCGCGCGCCTGTGGCGCGAGATCCTCGAGGAGGCGCGCCCACCGCGCGAGCTGCTCGGCGGCGCCAGCACGTGCCTCGAGCGCTCCTCCGCGCTGCTGGACCCGCGCAAGCTCGCGCGCCGCCGGCGGCTGCGCGCGCCCTACCGCCGCAGCTCGCAGGCCCTGTACCGGGCGCTCGCGCGCGCCAGCGGCGAGACGAACATCGTCGACAGCTCCCACTACCCGTTGCGCGCGTACGAGCTGCGCGCCCTCGAAGGCATCGACTTGTACCTCATCTACCTGATGCGCGACCCCCAACACGTGGTCGCTTCACTCGGACGCCGCGACGTGCCCGAGCGGACGTTCGGCCTGTTCGCGGCCAACGCATACCTGTGGCTGACGAACGCCGTCTCGGCGTTCGTGTTCCTGCGCCATCCGCGGGCGCGACGGCTGTTCGTGCGCTACGAGGACTTCGTGGGCGACCCTGCACGCGTCGTCGCGCAGATCCTGCGACATTGTGAGATCGAGGCCGCCGTGCCGGACCTCGCCAACCTGCACACCGGCCTGCCGTTTCACGGCAACCGTCTGATCGAATCCGAAACAGTGAAACTTGGGAGGCCGCCGTCCGCCGGCGTGCGCCGTTCGCGCTTCACCGCGGTCGCGCAGCTGCCGTGGACGGCACTCGCCGCTCACCTGCACCCCGCCGCCGGGGTGGCGTGATGCAAGACGCGCAGGCGCTGCGAGTCGTCTACGTGATGGGCGCCGGACACAGCGGCAGCTCGCTGCTCGGCGTCGTGCTCGGCAACTGCCAGGACTTCTTCTACGCCGGCGAGCTCGAGGAGTGGCTCGCGAAGGGCGGCGTCTCGCGCTGGGGCGGGGAGGCGCGCACGCGCTTCTGGGAGACCGTGCGCGAGCGCGTGGGGGAGCCGCCGGCGGAGCTCCGCGGCGCCCGCGCAAGTCGCTACATCGAGCGCTCCTCGGCGCTGCTGCGCGTCGATGGCTGGGCGACGCGACGGCGGCTGCTCGGCCCTTACAGGCGTCTGCAGGGCGAGCTGCTGCGCGCGATCGCTCAGACCTCGGGAGCCGCGAACATCGTCGATACCTCGCACTTTCCCCTCCGCGCGCGTGAGCTCGCCAAAGTCGAGGGCGTGGATCTCCACCTGGTGTTCCTCGTGCGCGACGCGCAGAGCGTCGTCGCCTCGCACGTGCACGGGATCAGCCCGCACGAAGTACCCGAGCGGCGCGCGCGAGTCCTCACCAGCAACGCCGGGCTGTGGCTGACGCTGCTCGTGTCGGTGATCGTGTTCCTGCGCCATCCACGCGAGCGCCGCACGTTCCTGCGCCATGAGCAACTGCTCGCCGACCCAGAGCGCGTCCTGCGGGAGCTGCTCGAGCGCCTCGGCTCGCACGCACCGCCCCCCGACCTCGATGCGCTCGACGTCGGCCTGCCGCTCGAAGGCAACAGGATGCTCACCGGGGGAACGATCGCGCTCGCGCGCTCACGCTCGCGCCCACGTCGCTGGTCACTGCTGACGGCGGTGCTCCAGTGGCCGTGGCGGCTCGTGCTCACGCGGATGCAGCCGGCGATCGCGCCCGCCGAGCAACCCGCCTCGCGCGGTGAATCAACCCGCCTCGCGCGGTGAATAGGTGCTGCGGCGGGGCGGCTCGCTACGATCGCACCCGATGCGCAGGCGGCTGACACGCAGGGCGGTGGCGGCGCTCTCGCGGCGAATCGACCGCCCGGAGCTGCTGGCCGCGTTCTACCCCGGCGCGCGCCAGGAATTTCACGAGCACGTCGCGATTCGCGCGATCCTCGCCGGCAGCCTCGGCATCGACGGCACGTACGTGGACGTCGGCACCAACCGCGGACAGCTTCTCGGCGAGGCGGTGCGCGTGGCGCCCCACGGCCGGCACATCGCGTTCGAGCCGATCCCAGAGCTCGCCAGCGAGGTCGAATGCGCGTTCCCGCAGGTTGACTGCCGGCGCCTCGCGCTCGGCGCGCATCCCGGACACGCCGAGTTCTGTCACTTTCGCAGCCTCGACGGCTGGAGCGGACTGCGGCGAAACCCGGAGATCAGCGACGAGCGCGGCGACCCCGAGTACATTCCCGTGACCGTCTCGACGCTCGACGCGGAGCTCGGCGAGCTCGTGCCGAGGGTCGTCAAGATCGACGTCGAGGGCGCCGAGCTGGAGGTCCTCGAAGGTGCCCGTGCGCTGCTCGCCCGCGCGCGGCCGGTCGTCATCTTCGAGCATGTCGCCGCCGCGGCTGCGTTGTACGAGACGCCGCCGGGGGCGCCGTGGGATCTGTTGAGCGAGCTCGGCTACGAGGTCTTTGCGGCGACCGGCGATGGCCCCTACACGCGGGCGGCCTTCGCGGCCAGCAGCGGTGTCATCAACTGGCTCGCCACGCCGGCCGCGAACGGCGCAAAGGCGCACGGTTGAGCGCTTGAGGACGCCTCGGCGACCTGGTAGCCTGACCCACAGGTGTTCAGTTGAGCGGTCGTCGTGCCCTTGCCACAGCGTTCCCTTGGCTGGTCGCGACAGTGGTCCTCCTGGCGCTCTCGGGGTGTGGGAGGTCGAGCAACAGGAGCGAACAGGGCGCCGCGGTGCCTGCTGGCAAGGCGAGCGAATTCAAGGAAGAAGAAGCGGAACCGGTAGAAGAAAAGGGGCAGGAAGCCGCACGGATAAGCAAGGATCGAGAACTACTCTCGCTGGTGGAAGCAAAAGACCGTGAAGAAGCCGCGGTCGCCGCTGCCAAGCACAAAGAAGCTGTGGCGGCGGCCCGCGCCAAGCAGCGCGAACGCGCCGCGATCAAGAAGCTCAAGGAACGCGAAGCCAAACTCAAACAGCAAGAAGCGACACTAGCCGCCAAAGCCAAGCGACAGCGTGAAGCGGCCAGGAGGGAGCGAGAAGTGAAGCAGCACGCCGAACAGGTGAAGCAGGGCAAGCGCGAACAGCAGACGACCGGCGGCCAGCCTACGAGCGAACAGTCTTCCGCGGCGTCGTCTTCCGCGGCGTCGACGACGGGCGCCGGCTGATGCTGCGCGTGCGCAGCGCAGGCCGCTTGCCCCGCTCGCGACGGTTGCGCGCGCTGTTGCTGTGCGCGTTCGTGCTCGCGTTGGGCGCAGCCGTGGCGGGTTGTGGAGGCGGCGGCTCTGGCGGCGGCGCCAACGAAGCGCGCGAAGCCAAGCGGAGCCCGCTGGAAGTCGCCGAAGCGGAAACCCGCAAACGCGAAGCGGAAGTTGAAGCGCGCGCCAACCAGCGCGAGTCAGCCGAACTCGCAGCCCTGAAGAAGCGCCACGAACAGGAGGTGCGCCAGGACGAAGAAGCAGCCGCGGTGGACGCGGCCAAGGCGAAGCAGCGCTCCAGCAAATCGGGCAGCTCGGGCAAGGGCAAGACGAACAAGGGCAGCAGCAAGGGCAGCGAAAGCAAGAGCTCCAAGCACGAAAAGAAGTCCAACAGCAGCTCCAGCCCCGCCGAAGAAGCCGCGCGCAAGCAGTTCGCCAAAGAAGAAGCCGAAGAAGAAGCCGCCTTCAAGAAAAGCGAAAAAGCCGCGAAATAGCCCTATCAGGAGGGGAAGGGGGCTGCGCCCCCTTCCCGGTGAGGGGGTTCGCCTCAGGATGCGGCGACCTGGAGTGTGAAGGCGGCGCCCGTCGTGCCCGTCACGCCAGCGGTTCCCGCTGCTCCCGCGGCGACCTTGATGCGTAGCGTGTAGCTCCCCGCGATGGCGAACGTGTGCGCGATCGAGTAGCTGGAGCCTTCTACCTCGGCGCCGGCAAGCGGGTGAAAGCCGAAGCCCGAGGCGTTCTCGCCTTCGAGCTCCACCCGCACGCCCGACGGCGCCGGGGCGAGCGTGCCTGTGAACGTCGCCGGCTGGCCGGCCACGGGACTCGACGGCGGGGCGTTCTGGACCAGGTCATAGCTCACGTCGTGCCACAGCGTCGTCGAGTGCGTCGCCGCGTCGCGCACCTGATAGCCCGTCCGCTGCGTGGGCTGCTCGGTGAAGCTGTAGGCGCCGGCTTCGTCGGTCGTGGCGGTGGCCAGCACGGCGAACGAGTCGCCGCCGCTGCGCGCGAGCAGTTGCACCGACGTGCCCGCTGGCTGCTCGGCGACGCCGCTGATCGTGATCGCCTGGCCGAAGGTGCTCATCGCGCTCGACGATTCGATCGTCAGCGCCGGGTTCTGCCGGCCGAGGACGTCGTATTCGACGGGTTCCGAGGCCGCCCGCACGTCGCCGTAGGTGGTGCGCACGACCACCCGTACCCGTCGCTCGCCCGGCACCCTGAACGTGTGCGTGAATGAATATTCGCCCTGCGTGTCGGCGCGGCCGTAGGCCAGTGTCCGCCAGTGTTCGCCCTCGGCGGCAAACGAGCTCTGGAGCGCGACGTGGGCGTCGGCGAATGCCGGTCCGACGGTCCCGCTGAACGTCGCCTGCGCGCCTGCGCCGCCGTGTGCGCTCGCGATCTGCGCCTGCGCCGGAGAGGCACTCAGCGTGATGCGCGGCGCGACCCTCACGCGCGCGCGGGCGCGGCGTGCGCTCCCGGCGGCCACGCTGATGATCGAGCTCTGTTCGAGGGCCGGGGTCGTCAGCTCGTAGGAGCCGTCGGCTTCAGTGACAGCGCTGCCGAGTTCGCTCGTGGGTGTGCCGCGGCTGGAGCGGTAGACGGTCACGACCTGTCCGCCGGCGCTCGCCGATTCGGCGCACGTCAGCTGCCCGGACACGCCCACCGTTTCGCCGCTGACGATGCGCGGCGAGCTCGCCTCGACGGTCAGCCGGCAGCGTCGCCCACGGGGTCCGTCGGCCGGCGACCCGTGCCGATCGGCGTCTTGTTCGCGCTGCTTTGCGCTTTCCGCGCGCTGCTCTGCGCGTTCTTCACGCTGCTGCGTGCGTTCTTCACGCGCGTGCACGCGTGCTTCGTGCTGCTGCGTACGTTCTTCGCGCTGCTGCGCGCGTTCTTCGGGCGTGCGCGCCGGCGCGCTCGCCGGCATGACCGCGGCGGCGAACGTCGCGAGGCTCGCAAGCAGGACGGGGATACGGGCGCTGCGCAGGATTGACACGTCGAATCTCCCTTCGGCCGCCGAGGCTAGCCTATAGCTCATTCCTGGCCGTTATCGACGAGCCGGACAGATTCCTTGATACGGCCCCGACTGCTGATCATCACGCCGGACTTTCCGCCGGCACTCGGCGGCATCCAGGTGATGGCCCACCGGCTCGCCACGGGGATCAGCGGCTTCGAGACGCGGACGCTCGCCCTCGGCGCCCCCGGCGCGGCGGCCTTCGACCGCGACAGCGAGCTCGTCGTGCGACGCGTCGGCGCCGCACGCGCCCCGCACGCCGCGCGCGTCGCGCTGCTGAACCTCGCGGCGCTCGGCGAGGCGCTTGCCTTTCGACCTGACGCGACGCTCAACCTGCACATGGTGAGCAGCCCCGCCGCCGTGCTCATCCGCCGGGCGCTGGGCGCGCCGAGCGTCATGTACTTTCACGCGAAAGAGATCCCCGCGCGGGCGCGGCTGGCGGCGTTCGCTGCCGACGGCGCCGACGCTGTGATCGCTGTGAGCGCCTACTGCGCGGCGCTCGTTGCCGCCACCGGCGCACGCCCGGCGCGCCTGGAGCTGATCTCGCCGGGAGTCGACATCCCTGCCGATGCGACCCCCGAGCCGAGCGAGCGGCCGACGATCGTCACGATCGCGCGCCTGGAGGACCGCTACAAGGGCCACGACGTGATGCTCCGCGCGCTCGCGCTCGTGCTCGAACGGGTCCCGGACGCGCAGTGGGTGGTCGTCGGCGACGGCGCGCTGCGGGCCGAGCTCGAACGTCAGGCGCACAGCGAAGGGGTCGCCGCCGCGGTGCGCTTCCTCGGGCGGGTGCCCGACGCGGAGCGCGACCGGTGGCTGCGCCGGGCGGACGTGTTTGCGATGCCCAGCCGCCTGCCCGACGATGGTCAGGCGGGCGACGGCTTCGGCATCGTGTTCCTCGAGGCGGCCGCATATGGCAAGCCGGTGGTCGCCGGCAACGTTGGGGGCGCGCGCGATTCGGTGAGCGACGGCGAGAGCGGCCTGCTCGTCGACCCACGCGACCCCGGCGCCGTCGCCGCCGCGATCGTCACGCTGCTGCGCGACCGCGAGCTCGCACAGCGGCTCGGCGCGGCCGGCGCCGTCCGCGCGCGCGGCTTCGCCTGGCCGGTGATCGCGGGGCGCGTCGAGCGGCTGCTGCTCGAGCTGGTAAAGCAGGCCCACCTGCCCGGCGCCCGCGGGGGGGCACGGCGGGGGAGCCACGCACGATCTCCGCGGGCGTCCGTTTGAGAGCGCTGTACGTGAGCCACACCGCTCAGGTGAGCGGCGGCGAGCGCTCGCTGCTCGACCTGCTGGGCGCGCTCCCCGCGGGCGTCGACGCACGTGTGGCGACGCCCCGCGGTCGCCTGCAGCAGGCGGTCGGCGGGCTCGGGATCGCCACCACGCCGATCGCCGGCACGGCGGGCAGCCTGCGTCCGCACCCGATCCACACGCCGGTCGCGATCGCCCAGCTCGCGTTCACGGCCACCCAGGTGAGCCGCGCGGCGCACCGCTGGCAGGCGGAGATCCTGCACGCGAACTCGATCCGCGCAGGGATCGTCGTGGGGCTCGCGCGCGCGCCGCGGGCGGCGAAGGTGGTGCACGTCCGCGATTGCCTGCCGCCGGGCGCGCTCACGAGCGCGACGACGCGGTTGATCGCTGCGACCGCGACCACGGTCGTCGCCAACTCGCACTACACCGCGCGCTCGCTGCTGGCCGCCGCGCCGCGGGCAGCGGTGGAGGTCGTGTACAACGCCGTGGACCTCGCGCGCTTTGACCCTGCGCGCATCGATCGGGCGGCGGCGCGCGCGCGCCTGCAGGGAGTGGGTGACGATCGGCTGCTGCTCGGGGTGGTCGCGCAGCTGACGCCGTGGAAGGGTCAGGACACGGCGATCGAAGCGCTCGCAGCGCTGCACGCGCAAGGCGTCGACGCGCACCTGCTGCTGATCGGCTCGGCCAAGTTCGTGGCGCGCGCCACGCGCTACGACAACGAGGCCTACCTGCGCAGGCTGCGCGAGCTGGCGCGCGCGGCGGGGATCGAGGAGCGCGTCTCGTGGCTCGGAGAGCGCGATGACGTGCCCGAGCTGATCCGCGCCCTGGACATCCTGCTCGTGCCCTCGTGGGAGGAGCCGTTCGGGCGCACCGTGCTCGAGGGGATGGCGCTCGAGGTGCCGGTGCTAGCCACCAATGTCGGCGGCCCGGCGGAGATCCTGCGCGACGGGCGCGAGGGCCTGCTGCTGGCACCGCGCCAGGCGGCCGACTGGGCGCAGGCCGTCGCGGCGCTGGCCGCCGACCAGGGCCGGCGTGCGCAGATGGGCCGCGCCGGGCGCGAACGCGTCGCGTTGCGCTTCACGCTGGCGGCCCACGCGGCGGCCGTGCTCGAGGTCTACCAGCGGGCGCTCGCACGGGCCGCCCGCTAGTGCGCCACGCTAACGGCTGCGTCTAGCGGCACGCCTGCCCGCCGGCGTCAGCGCGGATGTTGCCAGGGTGTTGAATGTCTGCGCGAGCGCGCCCGCGACCCTTGCAAACTGCTGATAAACGCCCTAACGTTGACCGCGCGCGCAGAGGGAGGCGCGCTAGAGACAACCCTAGACGCGTGTCTGCGACGTTTCGCACAAGAGCACGGATGCCAGCCACCTATCACCTTTCCCACCTGCGCACGCTGGAGGCTGAGGCCGTCCACGTGATGCGCGAGGCAGCGGCCGAATTCGAGCGACCAGTGCTGCTGTTCAGTGGCGGCAAGGACTCGATCGTGCTGCTGCGGCTGGCCGAGAAGGCCTTCCGTCCGGCGCCCTTCCCGTTCCCGCTGATGCACGTGGACACCGGGCACAACTTCCCGGAGGCGATCGAGTACCGCGACCGCAGGGTCGCAGAGCTCGGCGAGCGGCTGATCGTGGCCTCCGTCGAGGAGTCGATCCGCGCCGGTCGGGTCGTCGAGGAGACAGGCCCGCGCGCCTCGCGCAACGCGCTGCAGACGGTCACGCTGCTGGACGCGATCGCCGAGCACGGCTTCGACGCCGCCTTCGGCGGGGCACGCCGCGACGAGGAGCGCGCGCGCGCGAAGGAGCGCATCCTCTCCTTTCGCGACCAGTTCGGCCAGTGGGAGCCGCAGAAACAGCGCCCTGAGGTATGGAGCCTCTACAATGGCCGCATTCGAAAAGGGGAGCACGTGCGGGTCTTTCCGCTCTCCAACTGGACCGAGTTGGACGTCTGGCAGTACATAGCCGAGGAGGAGCTAGAGGTGCCCTCGATCTACTTCGCGCACGAGCGTGAGGTGTTCGCCCGCGACGGGATGCTGTACGCGCTCAGTCCGTTCGTCCAGCTGATCGATGGGGAGCAGCCGTTCATCGCCCGCGTGCGCTACCGCACGGTTGGCGACATGAGCTGCACCGGCGCGGTCGAGTCGGGCGCGGCGACGCTCGCCGAGGTGGTCGCGGAGATCGCCGCGACCGAGGTGACCGAGCGTGGCCAGACGCGCGCCGATGACCGCGTGACCGAGGCGGCGATGGAGGATCGCAAGCGCCAGGGGTACTTCTGATCGATGAGCTCCCCGCCCAACCCATCCGACTCCGCACGCGGCATGGCCCTCAACGGCAGCCCCCCATGGCGCGGGGCAGGCGGCAGCGCCCCAGCCGCCGCCCACGCGCTCGCGAGCGGCACGGCCGCAACCGTCGGCGCCGGCGAGAGCGCCGCCGAGCTCTTTCGTCGCCTGAGCGAGCGCCCGACCGACCTGCTGCGCTTCGCCACCGCGGGCTCGGTCGACGACGGCAAGAGCACGCTGATCGGCAGGCTGCTGTACGACTCCAAGCAGGTGCTCGCCGACCAGCTGGCGCACGTCGAGCAGACGAGCAAGCGCATGGGCCACCAGTTCGTGGACCTCTCGCTGCTCACCGACGGGCTGCGCGCCGAGCGCGAGCAGGGCATCACGATCGACGTCGCCTACCGCTACTTCGCCACCGCGCAACGGCGCTTCATCATCGCCGACACGCCGGGGCACGAGCAGTACACGCGCAACATGGTCACCGGCGCCTCCACAGCGGACCTCGCGATCGTGCTGGTGGACGCCCGCAAGGGCGTCGTCGCGCAGTCCAAGCGCCACGCCTTCATCAGCTCGCTGCTCGGCATCCCGCACGTCGTGGTGTGCGTCAACAAGATGGATCTCGTGAACTTCGACGAGGACGTGTTCGACGCGATCGTCGAGGAGTTCGACGCGTTCGCGGCGCGGCTGGAGCTGCCGGACGTGACCTTCATCCCGATCTCCGCGCTGCTCGGCGACAACGTCGTCGAGCGCTCGCAGGCGATGCCCTGGTATCAGGGCCCCCCGCTGCTCTACCACCTCGAGCACGTGCACATCGCCTCCGACCGCAACCTGATCGACGTGCGCTTCCCGGTGCAGTGGGTGGTCCGTCCACCGGCCTCCAGCGTGACCGACTACCGCGCCTACGCCGGCCAGCTCGCCGGGGGCATCATCCGGCCGGGTGACGAGGTGGTCGTGCTGCCGGGCGGCCAGCGCACGACGGTGGCCGGCATCGACACGTTCGAGGGCGAGGTGTCGGAGGCGTTCCCGCCGATGTCTGTGGCGCTGCGCCTGGAGGACGACATCGACGTCTCGCGCGGCAGCATGATCGTGCGCACCCAGAACCAGCCGACGGTCGCCAGCCGCTTCGAGTGCCTGCTGTGCTGGATGTCCGAGCAGCCGCTCAGCCCGCAGCGGCGCTATCTGGTGAAGCACACCACGCGCACCGCGATGGTCGGCAAAGTGGACGTCCGCTACCGCATCGACGTCGAGACGCTGCGCCGCGACGCGAGCGCCGACACGCTGGAGCTCAACGACCTCGCGCGCGTGCACCTCGAGCTGAGCTCGGCGCTCGTGTTCGACTCCTACCGGCGCAACCGCGTGACCGGCAGCCTGATCATCATCGACGCGGCCAGCAACGACACCGTTGCCGCCGGGGTGATCCTCGACACCGAGGTCGAGGGCAGCGCAACCGATGCGGTCGAGGAGGAGAAAACCGAGCGCAGCCCCAACGTGCGCTGGCAGGGGACGCGCATGACGCGCGAGCGCCGCTGGCAGACGCTCGGACATGGCGGGGCGACGCTGTGGTTCACCGGCCTGCCCGGCTCGGGCAAGTCGACGGTCGCAGCGGCCGTGGAGGAGCGCCTGCTGGAAGCTGGCCAACCGGCATACATGCTCGACGGCGACAACCTGCGCCACGGCCTCAACGGCGATCTCGGCTTCGACGAGCACGCGCGCACCGAGAACGTGCGGCGCACCGCACACGTGGCGCGGCTGCTCGCCGAGTCGGGCACGATCGCGCTCGTCAGCCTCGTCAGCCCCTACGCGGCCGACCGCCGGGCGGCGGCGGCGCTGCACGATGCGGACGAGCTCGAGTTCCTGGAGATCTTCGTGGACGCGCCGCTCGAGCTGTGCGAGCAGCGCGACCCGAAGGGGCTGTATGCGCGCGCCCGTTCGGGTGAGCTTGCGGGCATGACGGGCGTGGGGGCGCCATACGAGCCGCCGTCCGCCCCCGACCTGGTGCTCGGCAGCTTCGAGGAAACGGTCGAGCAGGAGGTCGAGCGTGTGCTCGATCTGCTCGCCGCGCGCGGCCTGATCTCACGCGGACAGTGAACGGCGGCGCCTTGGGCGCGCGCTTTGCGGCTATTTCTTCTTGTGCTTGCCTGGGGCCGCCCGCAGCGCGATCGTCGCGCTGTAGCCGGACGTGAGCGGACCCGGAGGAACCGCCACGAACGCGCGGTACAGGCCGGCGGCCTTGATCGTCGTCACGAGACTGAAGCGCGAGACGCTCTTCGTCCCCGCTTTGACGAACGTAGCGAACTTGGTCGCGTACACGGGCGGCTTTTCCTTTTCGCTTTCGGACTTGCCCGGCTTTTCCGCTTTGGCGCTCGGCGGCTTCAGCTTCGGTTTCGGCGGCTTTTCCAGCTGGAAGTAGATGCGCGCTCCCACCTCGGCTGGCGACACCGTCCCGTACAGGCGCACGAGGCCCCTGTTGTGCTTGTTGGTGCGCACCTTGAGCACCACCCGCACTGCCGCGAGGCCGCTTACCACTTTGCTCAGGAGGATCGGCGCGCTGACCGTGCTGACGCGGAAGCGGGTATTGATCGCAAGGTGCGTCACGCGGAAGGTGAAGCCTCCCGCGGCGCTCGTGACCGTCGGCGCGCCCACGTCGGCATAGGCGCTCCGGTACGGGTACGGGCTCTCCTGCAGGACGACCTCGCGGTTGCTGTTGCCGGTCCCGGTCAGCGTGCCGCTGAGGATGAGCGTTTCGCCGACCAGCACCGGTTCGGGCTGGGGCAGATTGAGGGCGGTCTTGTTCGCCTTCTTCTTGCCCGTCTTGACGGAGAAGATCTTTTCGTGGCCGTCCACCGTTGCCTGCCCGTTCTGCGCCACCAGCCGGTAGCGCCAGCCCGCCTGCATGCCCGTCACCGTCTCCGAGACGTCGGTCGTCTCGGCGGGCTGTGCCTTGAGCGTGCCCGTTGCGCTCTTGCCGGATTCGTATTTGTTCGTCGGACCGTATTCGAACCAGTACGTGGTTTCGCCGTTTTCCGGGTTCACCGTGCCGTCCAGCTCGTCGGTGGTGCCGGACACGTGGTCGCCAGCGGTCACGACCTTCGGTGGCTTTTCTGGGGGGCTTTCGGCCGCGGCCCGCGAGGCGACCGCCACCAGCGCGAGGCCGGCCACGAGCAGTGCCGCCGCCGCCAGCGTTCGTCTGATCGTCAAGCTCGCCATGTCCGAGTCCCTCCTTGTGCTCGCTGTTCGCTCATATGCTCTCGTGCGGCCGCGCGTCCGCGGGCGCAGCGCGTGCTCCTCAGCCTACAAACCCGCCAGGCGCCCAGTCGATGCGCCCAGCCGAGCAAGGCTCTGAAGCTAGCTCTTGACGGTGCGGCCCTCGGCAGCTACCCTGCGCAACGGATCTCGTGGCCGCGCAGCGGCGTGGCCGGCTGTCGATGGACGGCCAGGAAGTGGGGACACGAGATCCGTAGGCGTGTGGCGGGAGGGCCACCAGCCGCAGCGACGCAACGACTTGCGATCTTCGACTACGGAGGGTGGACAATTGTTCCGGCTGACCAGTTCCCTGCATGCGTCGGGCCGTGCCCGCACGCTCATCGCCACCGGCCTCGCGCTGGCGGCCTGCCTGGCTGTCGCCGCCTGGACGCCATCGGCGCAGGCCAGCGGATGCACCAACACGTTCACGAACACCTCCGGCGGCAGCTGGTTCACCGCCGGCAACTGGAGCAAAGAAAAAGTCCCAACGTCTGGCGAAGAAGTGTGCATCACCGAACGGGGGAACTACACGGTCGAAATGGCTCAAGGCCCGAGCGTCACCGTGAAGACGCTGACCGTCGGGGCGCTATCTGGCACCCAGACGCTCGACGTTGAGAGCACCAGCGGCGCAAATGCCGTGCTCACCACCAGCGAAGGGCTGGCGATCGGCGCTGACGGCCAGGTGGTGATGACCAACGCCAGCGACAGTGACCAGAACAGCGTCACGCTCTCCGGTCCGATCACCAACGCCGGCCTGCTGGCCTGCGAAAAAGGCAACGGCGCCGGCGGCAGCCGCACGCTCGACGGCAACCTCACGAACACGGGCACGATCGACGTCGACAAGAACACCGAATTCAACGGCGAAAGCACCAGCTTCACCAACGAAGGCGCGCTCGCGATTGCCGAAGGCGTCACGCTGCATGCCAGCAACAAGACCACGGTTCTCAACGGCGCGGGCGGGAAAATCGAAGCCACCGGCTCCGCCGACCTGCTCGCCAGCGGTTCGGGCACCACGTTCAAGCAGGGTGCGGGTACGACCAGCGGGTCGTTGCCGGTGGTCGTGGATGACGCTGCGCTCGACTACACGGGCGGGGGCGCGAGCTTGCTTGCGCTGCGGGGGACGAGCACGCTGGCGGGTAACTTGTCGGCGGGCCAGTCGCTTCAGATCCAGAGCACCACTGGTGAGAACGCGCACGTGTCGGCTGCTGCGAGCTTGTCCAATGGCGGCATGATCGCGCTGACGAACGCGGCTGACGGCGACCAGAACAGCGAGTCGTTGGCGATCGCCAAAGGCCAGACGCTGACCAACGGTGGCACGCTGGCGAGCGAAGTCGGCAACGGCAGTGGCGGCGGTCGCGCGATCGAAGGCAGCGTGACGAACACCGGCACGTTGGTGGTCGACAAGAACACCGAATTCGACGGCGAAGGCGCGCTGCTCACGAACGACGGGACGCTGGAAGTCGCGACGGGCGTGACGCTGAACGTCAATAACAAGGCCAAGGTCGTAAACGGGACGGGCGGCAGCATCGTGGGCGCTGGCTCGGGCAACGTGTTCGTGAAGGGCAGCGAAACGTCGTTCACGCAGGGTGCGGGCACGACGAGCGGCACGTTGCCGGTGATCGTCGATGACAGCGCGTTGAAGTACGAAGGCGCAGGTGCGAGCGTCGTGGCGCTGCGGGGGACGAGCACGCTGGCGGGCAACCTGTCGTCCGGGCAGTCGCTTCAGATCCAGAGCACCACCGGTGAGAACGCGCACGTGTCGGCTGCTGCGAGCTTCTCCAATGGTGGCATGATCGCGCTGACGAACGCGGCTGACGGCGACCAGAACAGCGAGTCGTTGGCGATCGCCAAAGGCCAGACGCTGACCAACGGTGGCACGCTGGCGAGCGAAGTCGGCAACGGCAGTGGCGGCGGTCGCGCGATCGAAGGCAGCGTGACGAACACCGGCACGTTGGTGGTCGACAAGAACACCGAATTCGACGGCGAAGGCGCGCTGCTCACGAACGACGGGACGCTGGAAGTCGCGACGGGCGTGACGCTGAACGTCAATAACAAGGCCAAGGTCGTAAACGGGACGGGCGGCAGCATCGTGGGCGCTGGCTCGGGCAACGTGTTCGTGAAGGGCAGCGAAACGTCGTTCACGCAGGGTGCGGGTACGACGAGCGGCACGTTGCCGGTGATCGTGGACGACGCTGCGCTTGACTACACAGGCACGGGCGCGAGCGTGGTGGCGCTGCGGGGCACGAGCACGCTGGCGGGCAACCTGTCGTCCGGGCAGTCGCTCCAGATCCAGAGCACCACCGGTGAGAACGCGCACGTGTCGGCTGCTGCGAGCTTGTCCAATGGTGGCACGATCGCGCTGACGAACGCGGCTGACGGCGACCAGAACAGCGAGTCGCTGGCGATCGCCAAAGGCGCCACGCTCACCAACAGTGGCACGCTGGCGAGCGAAGTCGGCAACGGCAGTGGCGGCGGTCGCGCGATCGAAGGCAACGTGACCAACACCGGCACGCTCGCCGCCAACAAGAACGCCGAATACGAAGGCACCCTGCTCAACGAGGGCAAGATCGTCATCGCCAGCGGCGTGGCCCTGAAAGTGGTCAACTCGAGTACGGTGACGAACGGCACCGGCGGCAACATCGAAGGCGTTGAAACCGGGGCGCTCTCCCAGCATGGCGGCACCTTCGAAGAGGCCGCCGGCAAGACCACCGGCACGCTGCCGGTGATCCTCGACGACCAGACGCTCAAGTACACGGGCAACGGCGCGAGCACGATCGCGCTGCGCGGCACGAGCACCCTGAGCGGGCCGCTCAGCGCCGGTCAGACGCTGCTGCTGCAGAGCACCAGCGGCGAGAACGCCAACATCAGCTCCCCGAGCCTCACCAACAGCGGCACGCTGGCGTTCGAGAACGCCGCCGACGGCGACGCCAACAACGTGGCGCTGGACCTCGCCGGCGGCACGCTCACGGACGCCAAGGGCAGCAAGCTCGACGCCGAACACGGCAACGGCGGCAACCGGGTGATCGAAGGCAGCGTCACGAGCGAAGGAACCGTCGCGGCCTCGACGACGCTGAGGGTCACCGGCGCGTTCACGATGGACGGCAAGAAGCCGATCCTGGAGATCACGATCGCGGGCGCGTCGGACTTCGGTGCGCTGTCGGTCACCGGCGCGGCGACGATCGCCAACGAGCTCGAGCTCGTGCAGGTCAAGCCGTTCGTGCCGACGGTCGGCGAGAAGTTCGTGATCCTGTCGAGCTCCAACCTCGTGGGCACCTTCAAAAAGCTCAAGAAGAACAAGATCAAAAAGGCGGCAGCGAAGCTGTACGCGCCGCTGTACTCGGCCACGTCGGTGACGCTCGAAGCCCAGGCGTAGCGGGGCGGCTTCACAAGATCGTTACGCCAGCGCCCGCGCACGGGCCGACCATAAGGGGGCGGCCCGTGCGCAGGCTCTTTGTGCTGCGCGCGATGTAGCCTTCAACCGCCCGCCAGGCAGATACATAGGCATCATCGTGTCCACCGAATCGATCGCAAGCTCATCGTCTGCTCACGCCGGCTTCGCCGGCACGTGCTCCAGCTGCGGCGCCCCGCTCGCCGGCGACCAGCGCTACTGCCTGGAGTGCGGCGAGCGGCGCGTGCCGATGAGCAGCCTGCTGTTCGGCGCCACGTCGAGCGCGCCGGTCGCGCAGCCGGACGGACCGGCCGTGCCGTCGTCACCGCCCGGCTACCAGGCGCCGTCTGGCGCCCCACAGCGCAACCAGACACTGATGGTGATCGCCGGCGTGGGGGTGCTGCTGCTGGCGATGGGCGTCGGCGTGCTGATCGGACGGGCGGGCAGCCCCAAGCAGGTCGCTGCTCCGGCGCAGGTGATCACCGTGGCCGGCGGCGGCGGATCGGTGGGCACCGCGACCACCGCCGCAAGCGAAGCGTCATTCACCAGCGACTGGCCGGCGGGCACCAGTGGCTACACCGTGCAGCTGCAGGCGCTGGCGCAGTCGGGCACCAGCGTGAGCGCGGTCGAAGCCGCCAAGAGCTCCGCCACCGCCAAGGGCGCCAAAGCGGTGGGGGCGCTGAAGTCCGAAGAATTCTCCAGCCTCACGTCCGGCAACTACGTGATCTACTCGGGCGTCTACCACCAACGCGCGGCAGCCGCAAAGGCTCTGCGCTCCCTCAGCAAGAACTTCGCCGGCGCGAAGGTGATCGAGGTCGCAAACGGCGCCTCCGGCTCGGCGGGCACGGGCGCGGCGGGCGCGGCGGGCGCCGGCTCCGGCGGGGTCGGCACCAGCGAGAGCCACCCGGCACCCGCGTCTGTGCTCAACAGCCTCAAGGGCGCCAAAGGCAAGAGCTACTCGGAAAAGTCCAAGAACCTCCCCAACGTGGTGGAGACTCCTTAGCCGCATGGGCATCCTGCGCGACACCAGCGACGGCAACGGGCTCGGGATCGGACACTCCTCCGGCGCGCCGCTCGCATCGACTGCGCCGCTCGCTTCGACTGCGCCGCTTGCATCGACTGCGCCGCTCGCATCGACTGGGCCGCTTGCATCGACTGCGCCGCTCGCACCAAAGCCGTCGCCGGCACCAACCCCGCCGCTCGCACCCGCCGAGCTCGAGCGCAGGCGCGACACGCTCGCCCAGCAGGTCGCCGAACTGCACTGGGACCTCGGCGGGCTGGCGTACGAGATGGCGATTCGCGATCACTTCCGGCTGGACGTGCTCGTGCGGCGCGCGGCGATGCTGCAGGAGCGCGACGCGGAGCTAGCTGAGGTGGAGCGCATGCTGCGCATGCAGGAAGATGGCGTAGCCGGCGGCTGTCTGCAGTGCGGCGCCCCGCACAGCCGTGGCGCGTTGTTCTGCTGGCAGTGCGGCAGCACGCTGATGGAGCGCCTGCCGAGCAGCGTTGTGTCCGCGGACGAGTAGGAGGCGCCCGACATCGACGTCCAGCGTCCCCAGCGAGACGAGCCGTCCCAGGCGCCGGACGGCCAAGCGCGTGGCGCTGGCCTGCGGCTGCCCCCGGCGCGTGTCTCGGCGCTGCTGGTAGTTGTGTTCCTCGGCTTCGGCGTGCTGATCGGCCGGGTCACGCGCACGCCCGCCGGCGACGCGCTCGCCTCTGCGCGCGCCCCCATCAAGCTGCTGCTGCCGTCCACCAGCGCCCCTGCGGCGTCGTCCTCGTCCTCGGCGCCCGCGGAATCGTCCTCCGCCGGCGAAGCGCCCGCGCCGGAAGCCGCAGCGGAAACCACCCCCGCGCCGGCCGCCCCTGCCAAGAGCGAAGCCAAGACGCCGTCGCACTCGAGCGAAGCCGGCGCCGCGAAGGGCGGCTCCGGCTCCCAGCGAGCCTCCGAACCGGCGGCCGACGCCCCGGCGACGAAGCTCCCGCCGATCAAGCACGTGTTCGTGGTGATGCTCTCCGACGAGCCGTTCGCGTCCGTCTTCGGGCCGTCCTCCCCTGCCCCCTACCTGACGGGCACGCTCGAGCACCAGGGCGAGCTGCTCGCCCACTACGACGCCGTGGCCCACAACGAGCTGGCCGACGGCGCGGCGTTGATCAGCGGTCAGGGGCCCACCGCGGAAACGGCGGCCAACTGCCCCACCTACACGGAAATCGCCGCCACCGGCGTGGGCGCCGACGAACAGGTGCTGGGCAACGGCTGCGTGTACCCACGCTCGACGCAGACGCTCGCGGGCCAGCTCGAAGGCAAGCACCTGACGTGGCGCGCGTACGTGCAGGGGATCGACGAAGCCGGCGCGCAGGCCGGTGCGTGCGCCCACCCCGCGCTCGGTGCAGCCGACGCGACTGCCGCTGAAGGCGCGAGCACCGGCGCATACGCGACCTTCCGCAACCCGTTCGTGTACTTCGCCTCGATCGTCGACTCGCCGACGTGCGCCACCGACGACGTGGGGCTGGCGAGCTTGCAGGGCGACCTGGCGAAGCCCGCCAGCACACCGAGCTTCGCCTACATCGTCCCCGACCGCTGCGACGACGGCAATCCCACGCCGTGCACGCCGGGCGCCGCCGCAGGGATGACGCAGGCGAACACGTTCCTGGCGCAGGTGATCCCCGAGATCACCGGCTCGAAGGCCTACAAGGAAGGCGGCCTGCTCGTGATCACGGTCGACCAGGCGCCCTCCAGCGGCGCGTTCGCCGACTCCGCCTCCTGTTGCGGGCAGCCGCTGTTCCCCAACGCGCCCGCCAAGACGCTCGCGGGCACACCCAAGGGCGGTGGTCTCGTGGGAGCGCTGCTGCTCTCGCCGTACGTCAAAGCTGCGACCTCCAGCCAGGAAGCGTTCAACGACTTCTCGCTGCTGCGGACGATCGAGCAGCTGTTCGGCCTGCCGGCGCTCGGCTACGCGAGCCTGCCGGCGGTGAAGCCCTTGGAACCGGCGCTGTTCACGGCTGGCAAGAGCTGAGCGCGCTCACGCGCCGCTCGCCCCCGCGCCGCCAAGGCGCACGGGTTGCTCACACGCCGGCGAGCTCGCCTCACACGCCGGCGAGCTCGCGATAGGTGATCGCCCGGCGTCGCTCGGCGGAGCGGGCGAGCACCCACTCGAGCGCGAGCATGTGGCGCGTGTGGCGCAGGTCCGCCGGATGCAGGTCCAGGCGCAGCGTGCTCGTCGGCAGCAGCGCTCCCGCGCGCACCAGTGACGGGGAGAGCGCGCGGCTGACCGGGCCGCCCGCGGCGAGGCTCCACGCGGGTGCCAGCTGGCCGCTGCCGGGCGCGCTCGTCAGCTCCACGTCGAGCTCGCCGGGCGTGCGGTGGACACGCAGCAGCCCGGCCCACCAGCGGAAACGCAGCGCGAGCGCCTGGCGCAGCGCGGCCGTGTAGGCGTACGCGGGTGCGACGAAGCCGTCCGGCTCGATGCCCGCGAGCTTCAGCACCCGCCAGCCGGCGTGCACCGCGCGTCGCGTCTCCTCGTCGTCGAGGCCCACGAACTCGCCGCTGCGCTGTGCGTGCACGCGGGTGAGCAGGTGGCGCGCTGCGCCGCCGGCGCGCGGGCGCGCGTGCTGGAAGCCGTGCTGGGCGATCGAGTCGCCAGCAAGGCGGCGCTCGCACAGCCACTCGACCATCTCCGGGCAGCGCGCGCCCACCGGGTGCAGGTCGCGGGCGGGGATCACCAGCAGCGTGACGCGGTCCACGCCGTGGTCGCAGAGCCAGTCGCGGATCACCGCGCAGCGCTCGAACGTAGCCGGCTCGATGCCGTGCAGGGCGACCGCGAGCGTCCTGCCGGGAACCGACATGGTGCGCTCGGGGAGCGTCGCATGCGGACGCGTGCGGGCTGTGTTGGTGGACACCGACATGCAAAGCCCCTCACGCCGCGCGATCGCTCGCGCCGAGGCTCTCGTGCGCGCCGATCAAGGCGCGCTGGTAGCCGTCCGCGAGGCGCTCCAGCGCGCGCTCCCAGGTGCGCGCGCGCGCCGCGCGCAGGCCCGCGGCGGCCAGGCGCTCGCGCAGCAGCGGCGCGGATGCGAGCTCGAGCACCGCCTCGGCGAGGCGCTGGGCGTCGGTTTCGCACAGCAGCCCGCTGACGCCGTGCTCGATCAGCGACACGGGCCCGCCGTGCGCCAGTGCGATCACCGGCAGGCCGCTCGCCTGCGCCTCGAGGATCACCTGCCCGAAGGTGTCGGTGGCGCTGGGGAACAGGAACATGTCTGCGCTCGCGTACGCGCGCGCCAGCTCCTCGCCCGCCAGCCAGCCGAGGAAGCTCGCGTGCTCACCGACGAGCGCGCGCACGCGCTCCTGCTCGGGGCCGCCGCCCGCCAGCACCAGGTGCAGGCGCGGGTCGCGCGAACGGGCGCGGAGGAAGGCCTCGGCGAGCAGGTCCACGCCCTTCTCGCGCGTGATGCGCCCGGAGTACAGCACGTTGAGCTCGCCCGCCAGCGGGTAGTGTCCGCGCAGCTCGGGCCGGAAGCGCCCGGTGTCCACGCCGCGGTCCCAGCGCATGATCCGCTCGGCGCCCATGCCGATCGCCGCCAGCGCGGCGTCGGAGGCGGGGCTGGGGGAGAGCAGCACGTCGCAGGCGCCGTAGAAGGCGCCCACCGCCAGCGCCATCGCCTCGCGCACGCGCTCATCGCCCGCGCGCAGCCCCGCGTACGCGGTCAGCTCGGTGTGGTAGCTGCCGATCAGCGGCAGGTTCATCGCGCGCGCGACGAGCGCGCCGGCGACCCCTGCCGGCCCCGGCGAGCACACGTGGATGGCGTCGTAGCCGCCGCCGCTCAGGCCGGCGATCGTCTGTACGGCCGCGGGCAGGCTGGGGACGCCGATGCGCAGGCCGGGGTAGAACGGCACGTCGATCTCGCTGACCGCCGACAGCCGCCGATCGACCTGCGGGTCGGTGCCCACCACCTCGACGTCGAAGCCCGGCACGCCGCGGGCGCGGATCTCTTCGATCGTGCGCGTCACGCCGTGCGTGGAGCCGATCCCGTCCGCCAGGATCGCCACGCGCGGGCGCTCGCCGTCGGCGCGCGGGCGCTCGCCGTCAGCGTGCAGGCGCTCGCCGGTGCGCTCGCCTGGGCGCCGGCCGAGCGCGCGCGTAGCCGCATCGGGGATCGCCGCGAGCTTGGCCTGCTCGTCGGCCAGGAAGGCGCTGGCGGGCGCGTAGGGGATGGCGGCGATGCACGCCTCGAACAGGCCCTCCGCGGCAGCCAGCACCTCCGCCTGGCCGCTCACCGCCGCGAGCGCCGCGTCCACCGCCTGGCGCAGCTTGCGCTCGTGCAGGCGGCAGGCACGGCGGTAGAGGTCCTCGTGGCTGAAGTCCTCGCTCTGCATGTAGGCGATCAGCTCGCGCTCATCGAGCTGGTCGAGCTCGACAGCGGACAGCCACGCGTGCAGCAGGCAGCGGGCGTCATCGGAGCCCAGATCGCCGCTCGGCGTGCCGTGGCGCGCGTCGGCCTCGCGCAGCAGCCTGCGCACCATCGTCATCACGCGCGCCGGGTCCGCCCGGCGCGGGCCTGCCGCGACGGTCTCCGCCGCGGGACCCCCGAGCGAACGCGCGGCGAGCGCGATCGCCGCGTGCGCCCACTTGGCGGCGCTGCCCTGCGCCCCGCGCGCGAGCACCTCGCCGGCGCGCACGTGGGCGAGAAACTCATCGGGGCTGGCGGCGGGCGGCGCTTCGGTGTAGGTGCGTCCGATGTCCACGCCCGCGTGGTCGTCGGAGCCGCCGATGCCGACGCCGTCGCGCGTGGCGACGTAGGTGGCCGCCGGGCGGTTGAGCTCGCGCGCACGAGCGCCGTTGCGCGTCTCCCATACGGTGAACAGCTCCGCCAGCCGGCGGCGGTGACGCGCGCTGAGCGGCGCGGCGACCGTGTAGTAGGGGTGGGCGAGCGCGCACACGAGCTCGCGCTCGAACATGTACGCGGCGCACAGCTCCACGTCGTCGGCGTGCGCCTGCAGCCACTCGTGGTCCTCTGCGGTGATGCCGTAGCAGAGGACGTGCACCGCCTGGGGCTCGCCGCGGAAGCGCGCGGTGAGCTCCTCGGAGATGAACACGTCGGGACGGTCGGCGATCTGCAGCCCGCCGGCGATCGTGTCGTGGTCGGTGATCGTCACGAAGTCCATGCCGCGCCGCTTGGCCAGCTCGTAGACCTCCTCGGGGGGCGTGGCGCACTCGGGCAGCCCGACCGCGCGTTGCACGCCGAGCTTTGACTCCTGCGAGGCGGTCGAATGGCAGTGCATGTCAACCCTGCTCGCCGGCGCCGCCTCCTCCGCCGGGCTCCCGGCCGGTGAAGTCGTTCCTTGACCGTTCACAGCAAACAGATTTCCCTGCAAAGCGCGGTTTTTTGTGACCAACCCGCAACGATCGTGTGAAGCGATGGTGAACATCGCTTGCAATGTCTCTGCCAACCGGTGGGCGCACGCCCGCGAGGGCGCCGACGTCCTCCCAGCCGGGCCGGGCAATAAGCTCTCGCGCTCGTGGCCGCCCACCTCGCGCTCCCGCTCGCCTCGGCGCTCAGCTACTTCCAGGCAATTGTGCTCGGCGCCCTGCAGGGGGTCAGCGAGCTGTTCCCGATCTCCAGCCTCGGGCACACGGTGCTGTTCCCCACGCTGTTCGGCTGGAACAAGCTGGTGGACGCCCAGTCGCAGTCGGAATCCTTCTGGCTGGCGCTGGTGGTGATGCTCCACGTCGGCAGCGCGCTCGGCCTGCTCGCGTACTTCTGGCGCGACTGGGTGCAGATCGTGCGCGCCTTCTTCCACACGCTGAGAACGCGCCACATCGAGACCTCGACCGAGCGGCTGGCGTGGCTGCTGTTCGTCGCGAGCATCCCCGCGGGCATCCTCGGCCTGGCGTTGGAGCACGAGCTGCGCACGATCACCGCCAAGCCGGAACTGGCGGCGATCTTCTTGATGGTCAACGGCGTGCTGCTGCTGGCAGCCGAGCGCTTCCGCCGGCGCGCGCAGGTGCGCGAGCTGGCGCTGCGCGAGGGCGCGAAGCCCGACGGCGCGCGCAAGCTGGACACGCTCGACTACCGCGAGGCGCTGGTGATCGGGGCAGCGCAGACGACGGCGCTCGTCGCCGGCATCAGCCGCGACGGCGTGACCATGGGCGCGGGGCTGGCGCGCGGCATGGACCACAGCGACTCCGCACGCTTCGCCTTCCTGCTGGCCACGCCGATCATCCTGGCGGCGGGCATCTTCAAGCTGCCGGACCTGCTCGGGCACAACGGCAACGGCATTCGCGGCCAGGCGCTCGTCGCGTGCGCGGTCGCGGCGCTCACGGCCGTGTTCACGGTTGCCTTCCTGGTCCGCTACTTCAAGACCAAGACGCTGATCCCGTTCGCCGTCTACTGCCTGCTGTTCGGGTTGGCGATGGTGATCTACACGCAGACGTAGGGCAGTTGCGCTGGCCGAGATGGGCGGCCGGTCCCTGGGCTGCGCGCGGGAATGCACCATCATGGACGTCCGTGACCGTCCCGCGCACGCCGCCGAAGATGTTCGAGACCCGCAGCCAATCCTGGCGGGAGGTTGGCCTGCTGCGCCAGATCAGCCCGCGCGTGGTCAAGCGCGCGCGCGTGGAGGTGCTGGTGCTGGTGCCGCTGTTTGCGGCGGTGGTGGTGGTGTACGACAACCGCGTCAGCCTGCTGGGCAGGCATGTGGCGGCGACGCACGGCCCGCACGGCGAAGCGATCGCCGCGCACATGGTGCTGGAAGAACCGCTGGAAGCGCTCGTGCGCGTGCTCGCGGTGCTCGCGCTGGTGATCCTCGGCTGGGCGATCGCGCGCGACATCGGCCGCAGCCTGGGGCCGGCGCTGTTCCGGCGTCTGGAGCCCGCCACTGCGGGCACCGTCGGCTTCCTGATCCGCCTGGTGACGGTGGTGCTCACGCTGATCCTCGCGCTGCGGGTGGCGGGCATTGAACCGAAAACGCTCGCGCTGGGCACGGCGTTCACCGCGGTGATCTTCGGTCTGGCTGCGCAGCAGACGTTCGGCAACCTGATCGCGGGGATGGTGCTGCTCAGCGCCCGGCCGTTTCGGGTGGGCGAGCGCGTGCGCCTGCAGGGCGGCAACCTCGCCGGCCAGATCGAGGGCACGGTCAGCTCGCTGGGGCTGCTGTACACGACGTTCGCGACCGGCGAAGACGCGATCATGGTGCCCAACAGCGTCGTGCTGAACGTGGCTGTGCTGCCGCTGCGCGAGCCCGAGGCGGTCAACCTGCGCGCGCGCCTGCGCGCGGGCATGACGCCCGGCGACCTGCAGGAGATGCTCGAGCAGGCGTTGCAGACGCCGCTGCGCGACGCGCCGCGGATCACGCTGGAAGAGCTCGACGGGGACGAGGTGGTGGTGCTGATCTCGGCCACCCCGCGCGACGCCTCGCAGGGGCGTTTGCTGGCCAGCGAACTGCTGTCGGTGGTCTCGCGCGAGACGCGCGCTCACGTGTCCTCTGCGCCTGCGCGCGGGAGCATCCCGTAGCGCAGAAACAGCTGCGAGTCGCTGCGCAGCACCGCCAGCAGCTGTAGCTCCGCCGGTGGCTGCAGCTCGCCCCCGGCGAGGATGCCCAGTGCGTCGCCGCCCGCTCCCTTCTCGCCGAGCAGTTTCGGCGAGAGCGTCAGAAACAGCTCATCCAGGAGCCCGTCAGCGAGCAGCTGGTAGGCGAGATGCGGTCCGCCCTCGCACAGCAGCGTGCGCACCGAGAAACGCTCGGCCAGCGCGGCCAGGGCGGCGCGCAGGTCGAGCTGGCCGCCGCGCGGCGCGCGGATGTAGTCCACGTGCGCCTGCGTCGCCGGCAGGCTGGCGTCGGAGGCGGTGAGGATCGCCACGCGCGCGGCGGGCTGCGCGAGCAGCGGGATGTCCGTGTCCAAGCGCATGCGCCCGGAGACGATGCACGCGAGCGGTTCCTCGCTCAGCGCGCGCCGGCGACGCAGCGCCCGCGTGGCGGCGTCGGCGATGATGCGCCCGTAGCGCTCCGCGCGCACGGTGCCCGCGCCCACGAGCACCGCGTCCATGGTGCTGCGCAGGGCGTGGAACAGCGCCCTGTCGGCGGGGCCGCTGAGCGCGCCCGAGCGACCTCCGAGCGTGGCGTGCCCGTCGGCGGTGGCGATCATGTTGAGCAGCACGTGCGGTCGCGGCGGCGTGCGCTGGGGCCGCTCCCACAGGCCGAATCCCGCCACGATCTGCGCGGCGCTGAGCGCCTCGCCGGCCGGCCACAGGCGCTCGAACTGCGGCTCATCGTCTGCGGCGAGCGCGCGATCGTGCTGGTGCTGGTCGTCCATCGTCTGCACACTAGCCTTGCCTGTGCGGCTGCGCACGTGCCAGACTGGCTGGCGCGCCAGTTTTCGGCGGGCAACATTTCGACAACACACGGCCATTCCAACGTGCTACGGTCGTGGGGTATGGCCGGCGCATTAGAGACCGGCGAAGTAGTGCAAGCTCTCGCAGGTCGGCAGCTTTTTGAAGCGTCCTCCGCGCAGTAGCAGGCACAAACCGTGGAGGAAATTCACACCATGCCAACTGGCACCGTAAAGTGGTTCAGCGACGACAAGGGGTTTGGTTTCATCACCCCAGATGACGGCGACAAGGACCTGTTCGTTCATCACACCGGCATCAACGGCGAGGGATACCGCTCGCTCCAGGAGGGAGCGAAGGTCTCCTACGACCCCGAGCAGGGCGACAAGGGGCCGAAGGCTGTAAACGTCTCGACCATCTAGTCCAGCGCGCACAGGCGTAATGAGGAGGCCCGCCACCGGCGGGTCTCCGGCGTTCATGCAGGAGATATCGTGGCGGCTCTGCATGGCCGGCGACGCGAGCACGCTCCCACCTCCCGCCACCGGGCGCTGGCCGCTGAGCGCCTGGCGCGCGCGCGCTCGCAGCATCTCCTCCGGTAGCGCCCTCCCTGCGGCAGGACAGGCAGGCGGCGAGCTGGCCGCTGCCGACAGCGGCGTGCGCGCCGGCGCGTGCGCGCTGGGCACGATCGTCACGCTCAGCCTGCTCGTGGTGCTCGTCGCCGCCAACCGTCCGAGCGTGCTCACGCCGACGACCCACACCGGCTACTTCCCACGCTGGATGGCCGGCCCCCTGGGCGGGTTGCTGCAGGGCTTCACCAACGACGACAACACGCTCAAGTGGCTGTTCACGGGCGCCGTGGTGCTCATGTACTGCGCGTACCTGCTGGCCGTCAAACACGCCGGGCGGCTGCCCGTGCGCTGGCTGCTCGCGGCGATCCTCGCCGTGCACGTGGTGTTCCTGCTCTCGCCGCCGCTGGCGCTCACCGACCTGTTCAACTACGTCAACTACGGGCGCATGGAGGTGGTGCACGGCCTCAACCCATACACCACCATCCCCGTGCTCGAGCCCCACAACGACCCGAGCTACGTGCTCAGCAACTGGCACGAGCTGCTCAGCCCCTACGGGCCGCTGTTCACGCTGGTCACGTTCGCGGTCGTGCCGCTGGGCGTCGCGGGGTCCTTCTGGGCGATCAAGGGCATCCTCATGCTCACCAGCCTGGCGATCGTCTTCTTGGTGTGGAAGTGCGCGCAACTGCTCGGCCGCGACCCCCGGACGGCGGTGGCGTTCGCCGGCCTGAACCCGATCGTGCTCGTGTGGGGCCTGGGCGGCGACCACAACGACTTCCTGATGATGCTCTTCATCATGCTCGGCCTCTACCTGCTGTTGTGCGCGCAGCGGCGGGACACCGAGCAGCGCGCCGTTGCCGGCTCGGGCGTCGGCGCAGGCTCAGGCGCCGGCGCAGGCTCAGGCGCCGTTGCCGGCTCGGGCGCCGGCGCAGGCTCGGGCGCCGGCTCAGGCTCAGGCGCCGGCGGCGTGCGCGGCTGGCTGCTGCCGCTGTCGGGCCTGGACATGGGCACGGGCGCCGCGTTCGTGATCGCCACCGCGATGAAGGCGTCGGCGGCCGTGCTGATCCCGGTGCTGCTGGCCAGCCTGCTGCACGCGCCGCGCCGGCTCGTGCAGGCGCTGCTGGGGATCGTCCTCGCCGGCGCGCTGGCCGCCGCGGCCAGCCTGCTGGCGTTCGGGCTGCACATCCCCGACCTGAGCACACAGGGCAGCCTCGTCACGGGCGAGAGCATCCCCAACCTGATCGGCCTGGCGCTCGGCCTTGGCGGCGAGAGCAACGGGCTGCGCGATGTCATGGACCTCGTGCTGGCGCTCGCGGTGCTCGGCTGCTGCTGGCTGGCGTGGCACCGCCGAGGCGCGGGTGTACGCGGGCGCGCGGACGCGGGCGGGCGCGATGAGGCAGGCGCTCGCGCGACGGTGGAGCGGCTGCGCGGCGACGGCGGCGACGGCGGCGGCGAGCGTGCGATCACCGCCTCGGGGTGGGCGAGCGTGGCGCTGCTGGCGACGCTCGGCTGGGTGCTGCCCTGGTATGTCCTGTGGGCGTTGCCGCTGGCCGCGCTGTCGAGCTCGCGTCGGCTGCGCACGGTCACGCTGGTGTTCGGCGTTTATCTGATCGTCGTGTGGATGCCCGTGTCCGGCTCGCTGTGGGATGTGCTGCACTTCTATCCCGCGCGCACGCCGCTCGGGCGCCTGCACCAGCGCTACGTCAAGGAGCTGCTCAACTGACGCAGCTGGCGCCGGCAGCGCCTTGCGCCGCGCCGTCGCGCAACGGGTGCTCGCGGCGTCAGTCGCCGTCCGTGGGCGGCGGCCGGCGCTCGGCCTTGCGCTGCGCCGCGCGGCGCTTCTCCTGCAGCCGTCGTTCGTGCGCGGCGGCGCTGGGGCGGGTGGCGCGCCGGCTGCGCGGCACGGCCAGCGCCCGCTGTAGGCGCGCGGCCAGCCGTTCGAGCGCCAGCTCGCGGTTGCGCGCCTGCGAGCGCTCGTCCTGGGCGACCGCCACCACGCGCGCGCCCGCCCGCTCCAGCAGGCGCGCGCGCTGGGCCTCGCTGAGCGACGGCGAGGCGAGCACGTCGAACACCGCTTCCACGCGCGAGGCGGTGACGTTCGCGTGCTGCCCGCCGGGACCGGAGGAGCGGCTGGCGCGCAGCGCGACCTCCGCCAACGGAATCTCCAGCTCGTCGCCCACGCGCAGCGCGCGCTCGCGCGGCGCCTCGCTCGCTGGGTCCGTCGGCGTCATCTCATTCCCGTCCCGCCCGCCGTATAACCATAGCTATACAGACATTTTAATATCAATAATCGATCGACGCCGGCGACGACCTCGCTCAGTGCTCAGCAACCCGGCCGCCCTCGGGCACCAGCGCGCGCCCCTCGCCCGCCCAGCGCACGAGGCCTCCGGCCATCGAGTAGGCCTCGAAGCCCGACGCGCGAAACGCCTGCGCGGCCATCTCCGAGCGACCGCCCACGCGGCAGTAGAACACCACCGGCCGCGCGCGCTCGATGCTGTCCGCCTGCGCGCTCAGCTGACCGAGCGGGATGTGGCGGGTGCCCTCGATGTGCCCCGCCGCGCGCTCGTCGTCCTCGCGCACGTCGATCACCTGCGGCGGCTGCGCGCCGCTCATCCACTCGGCCACGCGCGCGGGGTCCACGTCGATCTCGGGCATGACTAACATCATGGTGGATGCAGGCGGTGGGCGACCTCTACACGATCCCGCAGGAGCACCTGGACTTCTGCGCGACGATCGGCCAGATCGCGCGCGAGAAGATCGCGCCGCGCTCGGCTGAGATCGACGAGCGCGCGGAATACCCGTGGGATGTGCGCAAGCTGCTGGCCGAGCAGGACGTGCTCGGCCTGCCGTTTGGCATCGAGCACGGCGGCACCGGCACGGGCACGCTGATGCTGAACATGGCCGTGGAGGAGCTCGCCAAGGTCGACGCGTCGGTGGCGCTGATGCTGATGGTGCAGGAGCTCGGCACGCTGCCCATCCAGCTGTTCGGCTCGGACGAGCTCAAGGAGCGCTTTCTGCCGCGCTGCGCCAGCGGCGAGTGGTCCCCGGCGTTCGCGCTCTCGGAGCCTGAAGCCGGCTCGGACCCCGCCGGCATGAAGACCACCGCCGTGCGCGACGGCGGGGAGTGGGTGATCAACGGCACCAAGAACTGGATCTCCAACCTCGGCATCGCCGACTTCTACGTGGTGTTCGCCGTCACCGACCGCGAGACGCGGCGCATGAGCGCGTTCGTCGTGGAGGCCGATCGCCCAGGCTTCAGCGTGGGCAAGCTCGAGCACAAGCTCGGCATCCGCGCCTCGCCCACCGGCCAGCCGATCTTCGAGGACGTGCGCGTGCCGCACGAGAACATCATCGGCGAGGTCGGCAAGGGTCTGTCGGTGGCGCTCGGCACGCTGGAGAAAACGCGCCTCGGCGCCGCCGCGCAGGCCGTGGGGATCGCCCAGGGCGCCACCGACTACGCCGTCGCCTACGCCCGCGAGCGCCGCCAGTTCGGCCAGCCGATCAACGAGTTCCAGGGCGTCTCTTTCAAACTCGCGGACATGGAAACACGCACCGCCGCCGCGCGCGAGCTCCTGTACAAGGCGTGCGCGATGGCCGACCAGCACCATCCCCAGCGCGCCAAGTACTCCTCGATGGCGAAGGTGTTCTGCTCGGACACCGCCATGACCGTGACCGTCGACGCCGTGCAGGTCCTGGGCGGCTACGGTTACGTCAAGGAGTACCCGGTCGAGCGCATGCTGCGAGACGCCAAGATCACCCAGATCTATGAGGGCACCAACGAGATCCAGCGTCTCGTGATCGCCCGCACCCTCAAATAGCGAGCGTGTCAAACGGAGCCTGCCTCGATGCGCACGCGATTTAGACCAGGGGAGCCGAGATCGCTGCGGCGAGCGGGCGTCGCGGCGCTGATCGCCATGTCCGTCGGGCTGATCGTGATCGTCGTCGGACAGGGCTTCAGCTCGATCGGCGTGGTGCACGCGCTCGAGGACATTGCGCTCGGCGTGATCGTCGCCGCCGCGCTGATGGGCAGCGTCGCGTTCATCGCCGTGCGCATGGCCGACTGGCGCAACCCCGAATCGGAGAGCGAGTTCGAAGAGATCGTGCGCTACTCCGAGCAGCTCGCCCGCGAAGGGCTCGCGGTGGCGCCCGAAGAACACGAATTCATGGAGCTCGACCCGCTCAACGACAACGACTTCGAAGAGCTCGTGCGCGACGCGCTCGACGACCTGCCCGACCTGCTGCGCAACGCGCTCGCGCACGTCGCCGTGGTGATCTCCGACGGCGGGCGCCGGCGCGGCGCCTACGGCCTCTACCAGGGCGGCACCGTCGCCCGCGAGGACGTCCACGATCGCATCATCGTCTTCCGCGACACGCTGCGGCGCGACTTCGGCCACGACCCCGACCTGCTGCGCGACCAGGTCACGCGCACCGTGCGCCACGAGCTCGCCCATCACGTCGGCTTCGACGAGCTCGGCGTCAGCCGTCTAGACCTGTAGAAACCAGCCAGTACACTGGCATTCGGATGACTGTGCAGGCTGAGCCACCCACATCCGCTGCGGTGGGTGGGGCAACGGCGCCGCCGGCGGGCAGGCTGCCGGACTTCTTCATCGTCGGGCACCCCAAGTGCGGGACCACCGCGCTGCACCAGATGCTCAGCCGTCACCAGCAGATCCACATGCCGCTCAAGGAGCCCCGCTTCTTCGCCCCCGAGCTGCGCTCGCGCTACCGTCGCCTCGGCCCCCAGCGGCTCCCCGAAGCGCTCGACGCCTACCTCGAGCTGTTCGCCGGCGCGCGTCCTGACCAGCTCGCCGGGGAGGCCTCGCCGCAATACCTGCGCTCGCGCACCGCCGCCGCGCGCATCGCCGACGTGCAGCCGACGGCGCGGATCATCGCCATCCTGCGCGAGCCGGCGAGCTTCCTGCGCTCGTTTCACCTGCAGGCCGTCCACAACAACGTCGAGACCGTCACCGACTTCGCCAAGGCGATCGCGCTGGAGGACGACCGGCGCGCCGGCCGTCGCGTGCCGCTGCTCTCCCAGGCGCCCGCCGCGCTGTTGTACTCCGATCACGTCCGCTATGTCGAGCAGCTGCGGCGGTTTCACGCCGCGTTCGGAGCAGAGCAGGTGCTCGTGCTGATCTACGACGACTTCCGCGCCGACAACGAGGGAACCGTGCGGCGCGTGCTGCGCTTCCTCGACGTGGACGACAGCGTGCCGATCGAGCCGATCCAAACCGAGCGCCTGTCCGCGGTGCGCTCGCCGCTGCTCTACCGGGCGGGGATCGCCGCCTCGCTCGTTCGCCGTCGCGCGTTCGGCGGGGCGCCGCGCGCCCGGCGGCGCCTCACCCCGTCGCCGTGGCAGCGGCTCGTGTTTCGCGAGCCCGACCCCCCGGACGAGGCGCTCATGCGCGAGCTGCGCGCGCGCTTCAAGCCGGAGGTCGTCGCCGTCAGCGAGTACCTCGGCCGCGACCTCGTCAGCCAGTGGGGCTATGACGCAGTCGCCTGAGCACGACGCTCGGTCGGCGCCAGCTGCGCCCGACGGCGTGGACGCGGGGGCTGCCGTCGCCGCCGCGGCCGGGGGAGCGGGCGCGCACGCCGCTGCCGGCGGACGGGTGCCCGACTTCTTCATCGTCGGTCACGAGAAGTGCGGCACCACCGCGCTCGACTTGATGCTCAAGCAGCACCCGCAGATCTTCCTCCCGGAGGCCAAGGAGCAGAAGTTCTTCGCCCCCGAGCTGCGCGCCGGCCTCAGCGATCCCCGCAGCCATGACCCCCAACGTCCGCGCACGTTCGAGCAGTACGTGGCGCTGTTCGCCGCCGCCACCCCCGAGCAGCGTGTCGGCGAGGCCTCGCCGCAGTACCTGCGCTCGCGTGACGCCGCCGCCCGCATCGCCGCCGCCCAGCCCGACGCGCGCATCATCGCCGTCCTGCGCGAGCCCGCCAGCTTCCTGCGCTCGTTTCACCTGCAGTGGGTACGCAACGGCGCCGAGCCCGAGCGGGACTTCCGCAAGGCGATCATGCTCGAGCCCGACCGCCGCGAGGGCAGGCGCCTGCCGCGCCGTTGCAGGGTGCCGGAGACGCTGTTCTACTCCGACCACGTCCGCTACGTCGAGCAGCTCGAACGCTACCGGGCGCTGTTCGCAGCGGAGAACATGCTGGTGCTCGTCTACGACGACTTCCTCAGCGACAACCAGGCGACGCTGCGCCGCGTCCTACGCTTCCTCGACGTCGACGACTCATTCGTCATCGAGCCCGTCACTACCGCGTCCTACAACGCCGTCCGCTCGCCGCGCCTGAAGCGGCTCGCCGACTCCGCCCGCGCCGCGCGGCGCAACCCTGTCACCGCCAGCACGCTCGGGCGGACGGTCAACGCGCTCACCCCCGCGCCGCTGCGCAGCTCGGGCTTTCGCGCGCGCTGGCGCCGGCTCGTGTACAAGCCGCCGAGCCCCCCCGACGAGGCTTTCACGCGCGAGCTGCGCCGTCGCTTCAAGCCGGAGGTGCAGGCGATCAGCGAGTACCTCGGGCGCGACCTCGTCGGCGAGTGGGGCTATCGCGATGTCGACTGAGCCACGCAGCGACGCGGTCGCTTCGCTGCGCTTCCTCGACGTCTCGGGGCAGCCGCTCAGAGTTCCCGACTTCTTCATCGTCGGCCATCAGAAGTGCGGCACCACCGCGCTCTACCAGATGCTTCGCGAGCACCCGCAGATCTGCATGTCGGCGGTCAAGGAGCCGCGCTACTTCGTCCCCGAGCTGTTCCCCCCCGGCCGCGAGCTCAACACGCTCGCGGGCTACCTCTCGCTGTTCGCCGGCGCGAGCCCCCACCAGCTGGTCGGCGACGCCTCCCCGCAGTACATCCGCTCGCCCACCGCCCCCCAGGCGATCGCCGACATGCAGCCCGACGCGCGCGTCGTCGCCGTCCTGCGCGAGCCCGCCAGTTTCCTGCGCTCGTTTCACCTGCAGATGCTCCACCGCGACCTGGAGACCGAGCGCAGCTTGCGCAAGGCGCTCGCGCTCGAGCCTGCGCGACGCGCCGGCAAGCGCATCCCGAAGAAGTGCGCAGTGAACCCGGAGCCGCTCCTGTACAGCGATCACGTGCGCTATGTCGAGCAGCTGCGCCGCTTTCACGCCGCGTTCAAGCCCGAGCAGGTGCTGGTGCTGATCTACGAGGACTTCCGCGCCGACAACGCGGCGACCGTGCGCGCGCTCCTGCGCTTCCTCGCGCTCGACGACACCGTGCCGGTCGCAACCGCCGAGACCAAGCCGCTGAAGGCCGTGCGCGTCCAGCCGCTGATGCGCGTCGCTGACCGCGCCCGCATCGCCCGCTACGACCCCGCGAAAGCCGGCGCGCTCGGACGCACCGTCAACGCGCTCACGCCAAAGCCGCTGCGCAGCCCCGCGGTGCGCGCCAAGTGGCGCAGCGTCGTCTTCAAGCGGCCCGATCCCCCCGACGCGCGGCTGATGGCCGAGCTGCGGCGCCGCTTCAAGCCGGAAGTGGAAGCGCTCAGCGAGTACCTCGGACGCGACATGGTCGGCGAGTGGGGCTACGAGCACATACACTGAGCGCCGCCGAGCGCCAAACGACCCAAGGAGAGAGTCAAGCATGCCGGAAGCAGTGATCGTCGACGCAGTGCGCACGCCCATTGGCAGGGCCGCCAAGGGGTCGTTGAAGACCGTCCGCGGCGATGACCTAGCGGCGATCCCGCTGAGGGCGCTGATCGAGCGCAACCCGCAGCTCGACCAGAGCGCGATCGGCGACGTGATGATGGGCTGCGGCTACGGCGAGCGCGAGACCGGCTACAACATCGGCCGCATGGCCACGCTGCTCGCGGGCATCGACTTCCACGTCCCCGGCTGCACCGTCAACCGCTTCTGCGCGTCCTCGCTGCAGACCACGCGCATGGCCTTCCACGCGATCAAGTGCGGCGAGGGTGACACCTACATCGCCGCCGGCGTGGAGGCCGTCTCGCGCACCGCCCCCGGCGCGCCGTTCGAGTTCCACCCCAAGCTCGACGGCTCGCCCAACTCGCTGTACAACGCGTATATCACGATGGGCATGACCGCCGAGAACGTCGCCGAGGAAAGGAAAGTCAGCCGCCAGGCGCAGGACGAATGGGCGGTCATCTCCCAGGAACGCGCCGTCAAATCCGTCGAATCGGGGCACTTCGACAAGGAGATCGTGCCCGTCACCGTCCCCGCCCATAAAGACGTGGACAAGGAGGGCAACGAGATCGACGTCCCCGAGACGGTCGTCACCAAGGACGACGGCCCCCGCGCCGGCACCACCATGGAGGTGCTCGCCAAGCTCAAGCCCGTGTTCAAAGAGGACGGCACGGTCACCGCCGGCAACGCCTGCCCGCTCAACGACGGCGCCGCCGCGCTGCTGATCATGAGCGACGAGAAGGCCAAAGCCGACGGCTTCACCCCCCGCGCGCGGATCATCGCCTCGACCGTCGCCGCGATCCGCCCGGAGGTCATGGGCCTCGGGCCGATCCCCGCGATCCAGGCGCTGCTCAAAGACACCGGCATGACGATCGAGGACATCGACGTCGTCGAGATCAACGAGGCGTTCGCCGCGCAGATCGTGCCCTGCAAAGCAGAGCTGAAAATCCCCGACGAGAAGCTCAACCCGTTCGGCGGCGCGATCGCCCTCGGGCACCCGTTCGGCATGACCGGCGCGCGGATCATGACCACGCTGCTCAACGACCTCGAGACGCTCGATGAGACCTACGGCATCGAGTCGATGTGCGTCGCCGGCGGCATGGGCATGGCGATGCTCGTCGAACGCCTCGCGTAGGCATCGGCCGTGTCCGGCCAGGGGGTGCTCTACTCGTGCACGGGTGAGCGCTACGTCGCCGAGGCGCTGCGCTCGGCGCGCTCGTCGCTGCGCTTCAACGAGCTCCCGCACCTGCTGTACACGACCGAAGACGTCGCGCACGCACAGCCGGGGCTGACGGTCGTGCGCTTCGAGCCCTCCGCCAACCCGTACGCGGACAAGATCGCCAACATGCGCCGCTCGCCGTTCGCGCGCACGCTGTACCTCGATACCGACACGTACGTGATCGACGACGTCACCCACCTGCTGGCGCTGCTCGACCGCTACGACATGGCGGTCGCCTACACCGCCGAAGGCCGCGGCCCCCACGACCCAGGCGTGCCACCCGCGTTCTACGAGTTCAACACCGGCGTGCTCGCGTGGCGCGCGAGCGAGCGGATGGCCGCGTTCATGCGCAGCTGGGAAGAGACGTTCATCGCCTGGCGCGAGCACGGCGACCCCTTCGCCACCCCAGGGAAGGGGTCGAGTAGCGGGCGCGCCGACCAGCTCGCGTTCCGCCGCTGCGCGTGGGAGCACGACATCCACCTGTTCGTGCTCGCCCCCGAGTACAACTTCCGCATCGGCTACCCCACGACCGTCGGCGCCCGCGTGGGCGTCATCCACGGACGCCACCCCGACTATGAGGGGCTCGCCGCGCGCATCAACGCGAGCGAACGCCCGCGCTCGTGGCCTCCGCCGCTGCCGCTGGCCGGCAAAGCGATGCGGCGGGCGCGCAAAGCTGGCCGGCTGCTACGGGGAGGCGGCGGCGGTCGCTGAACGCCGCGGCGATGCTCGTGTCACGGCCCGATTTCTTCATCGTCGGCAACCCCAAGTGCGGGACGACGGCCCTGTACGAGATGCTCAAGGCCCACCCGCAGATCTACATGCCAGAGCTGAAGGAGCCGCACTTCTTCGCGCGGCAGCCGGGCGAAGTCGCCAAGCTGCACAAGCGCCTGCCCGCCACGCAGCAGGAGTACCTCGCGCTGTTCGCGCCGGCGCGGCCGGGGCAGCGCGTCGGCGAGGCGTCCACCACCTATCTGAACGCGCCGTCGGCCGCCGCGCAGATCGCCGCGCTGTGCCCCGACGCGCAGATCATCGCGATCCTCCGCGAGCCCGCGAGCTTCATACGCTCGCTGCACCTCCAGCTGCTGCAGTCGGGGGTCGAGACGGAGCCCGACCTCGCTCGCGCGCTCGCCCGCGAAGCGGAGCGGCGCGCGCGGATCGCCTCCGAGCCCGGCTCGTTCTGGCGGCGCGAGCTGCTGTACGGCGAGCACGTGCACTACGTCGAGCAGCTGCGCCGCTACCACGAGCGCTTCGGAGCTCAACGAGTGCTCACCCTCATATACGAGGATTTCCGCAACGACAACGAGGGGCTGGTGCGCGCGGTGCTGCGCTTCCTGGCGGTCGACGACACGTTTGCCCTCGCGCGCACCGAGGCCAACCCCACGGTCCGCATCCGTCGCTCGCGGGCGAACGAGCTCATGCACGCCGTCACCGTCGGGCGGGGGCCGGTCGCGCGCGGGGCGAAGGCGCTCGTCAAGGGTGTCCTACCCCGGCAGCTGCGCCGCGAGGCGGTGGACACGCTCGCCCGCACACTCACCCAGCGCGAGCCGCCGCCGGCGGACGCGGCGCTGATGGCTGAGCTGCGGCGGCGTTTCGCGGGCGAGGTGGCGTCCGCCGGCGAGTACCTAGAACGCGATCTCGCCGGCCTGTGGGGCTATGATCGCATCCAGATATGACCGTCCATGTAGCCACAGTTCACTACCGCTCGCCCCGCTGGATCGAGATTCAGGTGACACACCTGCGCCGGCACATTCCCGCGCCGCTGAAGCTGTGGGGTTCCTTTCAGCGCATCGACACTCGCTATGACTCACACTTCGACCGGGTGATACGCCACACCAACTCGGCCTCACACCCAGAAAAGCTCAACCACCTCGCGCTCGAGATATCGAGCGAGGCGGCCGACGACGATGTGCTGATCTTCATCGATGGCGACGCCTTCCCGATCGCCGACCTGGCGCCGTTGTTCGAGTCCGGGCTGACCGAGGCGCCGCTGGTGGCGGTCCGTCGCCTCGAGCAGGCCAACGAGCCACACCCGCATCCGTGCTTTTGTGTGACTACCGTCGGTTTTTGGCGCACGCTGCCAGGTGACTGGTCGCAGGGGTACACGTGGGTGGATGACGACGGGACGACCTCGACCGGGCCGGGGGCCAACCTGCTGCGGGCGCTCGAGCTGACGCACACCCCGTGGGTCGAGCTGCACCGCTCGAACGGGAGCGAGCCCCACCCGACGCTGTTCGCCGTATACGGTGGCGTCGTCTATCACCACGGCGCCGCGTTTCGCAAGCATGGAGTGATCCTCAGGTCCGACCGCGAGCAGGTACCCGAGCTTCTCTGGACACCCTCACTACCGGGTCTCGCACCGGTCATGCGGCGGATTAACCACAGCCGGTTGAGACGCTGGCGCAACGAAACGCAGAAAGCCAATGCCGAGCTTTCCGAGGCGATCTACCAGCGCATCGTCAGTGGCGATCCGACGTGGCTCGAGGGCGTGACTGGTGGGGGCGGCACGGCGGGCGCAGGCGGTGTCACCGGCGCGGGCGCACTCGGCGACCCCTCAGGGACGCGACCGTAGGCCACGAGCGACAGTGAAGCGCCTGTAGTGTCTTCCGTCGGACGGGTCCCCGACTTTTTCATCATCGGCCACCCCAAGTGTGGTACGACGGCGTTGCACGCGATGCTGAAAGCCCATCCGCAGATCTACATGCCGGATGTGAAGGAGCCGCAGTTCTTCGCCAGCGACCTGCGCGTTCCGATTCCGGGCTCATCCCCCAGGGCGGCGCCGATGACGCACGAGCAGTACCTCGCGCTCTACGCGCCCGCGCGTCCCGAGCAGCTCGTGGGCGACGCCTCGACCCGCTACATCTGGTCTGCGACCGCCGCGCGACGGATCGCCGAGGCCCAGCCGGCCGCGCGGATCATCGCCCTGCTGCGCGAGCCGGCGTCGTTCCTGCGCTCGCTGCACCTGCAGCTGCTGCAGAACCGCTCCGAGCGGGAGCCGAGCCTGCGCAGGGCGATCGCGCTGGAAGCCGACAGGCGCGAAGGGCGCGAGCTCACGAAGCTCGCCGCCTCACAACCGCAGCTGCTGATGTATTGCGAGCGCGCGCGCTACGTCGACCAGCTGCGCCGCTACCACGCCGTGTTCCCGCGCGAGCAGGTGCTGGTGCTGGTCTACGAGGACTTCCGGGCCGCGAACGAGCAGACCGTCCGCGGCGTGCAGCGCTTTCTCGGCGTCGACGACAGCGCTCCGCTGCAGGTCGTCGAGGCGAACGAAACGGTCCGCCGCCGGGTGGGGATCGACGAGGCGATGTTCGCCGTCACCTACGGCCGCGGCTCGCTCGCGAGCGTCAAGCAGGCGATCAAGCTCCTGACGCCGCGAGCGGTGCGCCGCGGGGCCTTCAAAGCGCTCCAGCAGGGCGTCGTGTTCGGGGAGCCCGAGCCGCCCGACGAGGAGTTCATGCGCGAGCTGCGGCGCCGCTTCAAGCCGGAAGTGGAAGCGCTCAGCGAGTACCTCGGCCGCGATCTCTTCGCCCTGTGGGGCTATCAGAGCGTGTGAGCGGTGGGTGCGCGATGAGCCCGCCGGTGGCGTCATGCGAGCGTGCGTGCGGCGGCGCGCGATGAGCACGCCGGTGGCAATCCCCGACGGATACGGACCGCCGCTCGTCGTCGCGGGCATCGCCGGCGGCGGCACGCGCGTGCCCGCGCGGCTGCTCGTCGAGCTCGGCTTCTTCATCGGCGAGGACCTCAACGAAGCGCTCGACAACCTCACCTGCACCCTGCTGCTCAAGCGCCCCCGCTGGTACTGCCGCGCCGCCACGCGCCAGCGCCGCGTGAACGCCGCCGCGCGTCCGCTCGTCAGGAGCCTCACCGACGCGAGCCCGCCGACCGCGCGTGAGTGGCTCACGCTCGTGGGCGCGATGCTGGGGACGATGCCGCGCGGCAACGACCGTCTCGGCCGCCGCCGCGGCCGCCACTGGGCGCCGGGAGCCGTCCGCCGGCTGCTCGCGAGCCGCGGGCACGACCCGGCGCAGCGGGCCGGGTGGGGGTGGAAGGAGCCGAACACGATCGTGCTGCTGCCCGAGCTCGTCAACGCGTTCCCCGGCATGCGCTTCCTGCACGTGTATCGCGATCCCGAGCGGATCGCGCGCGCCGGCAAAGACACGACCAGGGCGATGGTCATCAACTGGAGCCGGCAGCTCGGCCTCCGCCCCCCTGCGCGCCGCGGCGAGGACCTCGTCGAGCCCACGCTGCGCTTCTGCAGGCTCGTCAGCGAGCGCACCGATCGCATCGGGCGCGAGCGCCTCGGCTCGCGCTACCACAAGCTCGACGTCGACCGCCTGGTTGCCGAGCCTGAGGGCGAGATCGACGGGCTGCTCGCCTTCCTCGGCGTCGCGGTGGACGCCGAGACGCGCGCGCGGCTGCTCGCCGTGCCGAGCGCCGACCGGCTCGCCGGCTCGCTCAGCGGGGGGGCATCCGCAGCGCGCCGTCGAGCCTGATCGTCTCGCCGTTGAGCATGCGGTTCTCGACGAGCTGGCAGGCGAGCTGCGCGTACTCGGCGGGCTGGCCGAGGCGCTGCGGGAAGGGCACGCCCGCCCCGAGCTTCTGACGCGCCTCCTCGGGCAGCGCCGCGAGCAGCGGCGTGTCGAACAGGCCGGGCGCGATCGTGTTCACGCGAATCCCATGCTGGGAGAGGTCGCGCGCGGCCGGCAGCGTCATGCCGACGACGCCGCCCTTGGAGGCCGAGTACGCGATCTGGCCGACCTGCCCGTCGAACGCGGCGATCGACGCCGTCTGTACGCACACGCCGCGTTCGCCGTCCTCGGAGGGCTCGTTGGCGATCATCGCGCTCGACGCCAGGCGCAGCAGGTTGAAGGTCCCGATCAGGTTGATCGCGATGATGATCTCGAACGGCATCAGCGGGTGCGGGCCCTTCGAGCCCGCAACCTTCTGCGCCCAGCCGGTGCCGGCGCACGCGACCGCGATGCGCAGACCGCCCGCGCCCGCCGCCGCGCGTGCGACCGCGGCCTGCACCTGGTCCTCCTCGCGCACGTCGCACGCCGCGAACTCCAGACCGAGCTCCGCGGCGAGCGCCGCGCCCTTCTCCGCGTTCACGTCCGCGATCGTCACGTGCGCGCCGCGCGCGTGCAGCGCGCGCACGGTCGCCTCGCCGAGGCCGGAGGCGCCGCCGGTGACGAGCGCTGAAGAGCCTTCGATGCGCATCGCGCGGGAGCCTATCTGGATGCGCGCGACAGCGACAGCGCGAACAGGCCTTCGGGGTCGGTGAGCCAGCGCACCAGCTGCAGGCCGGCGGCTTCGAGGTCGCTGTCGAGACGTTCGCGGGTGAACTTGGCGCTGATCTCGGTGCGCAGCTCCTCGCCGGCGTCGAAGTGCACGGGCAGGTCGAGGTCGCGCACGAGCGTCGTGTGCTCGCGGCGCGCGCGCAGGCGCATCTCGATCCACTCGTTCTGCTCGTCGAACAGGGCGATGTGCTCGAAGTCCTCGGGGTCGAAGTCGGCCTGGAGCTCACGGTTGAGCACGCGCAGGACGTTGCGGTTGAACTCCGCGGTGACCCCCTGCGCGTCGTCGTAGGCGGCCTCCAGCACGTTGGGGTCCTTGACGAGGTCGGTGCCCAGCAGCAGATGGTCGGAGGGGCCGAGCAGGCGCGCGATCTGGCGCAGCACGCGGCGGCGGCTGCCGGGGGGGAAGTTGCCGATGGTGCCGCCGAGGAACGCGACGATGCGCGCGCCGCACGCCGCGGGGATGCGGTCGAGGTGGCGCTCGAAGTCGCCGATCACGCCATGCACGCGCAGCCCCGGATACTCGCTCGTCAGCGCCTCGGCGCAGTCGCGGACCATGCTCTCGGTGACGTCCACGGGGATGTAGCGCTCGAGCGTCCCCGCCTGGTGGAGCGCGTCGAGCAGCACACGCGTCTTCGCCGCCGTGCCCGAGCCGAGCTCCACGAGCTCGGCGGCGGCGGTGAGCTCCGCGAGCTCGTGCGCCTGTTCCTCGAGGATCGCGCGCTCGGCGCGCGTGGGGTAGTACTCGGGCAGGTCGCAGATCCGGTCGAACAGCTCCGCGCCGCGCGCGTCGTAGAAGTGCTTCGGGGGCAGCTCCTTGAACGGGCGCGTGAGCCCGTCGAGCACGTCGTCGGCGAGCGAGCGCTCGTGGGTGGCGTCGAGGTGCGAGTCGATCCGGATCGACGGCCCGGCGAGCGGCTGCTGGGAGGCGGATGGCTCCATCATGCCTGCCTTGCCAGGCGCACGCCCGCGAAGATCTGCCGGCGCACCGGCAGGTCCCAGTTGCGGAACGTCAGCGTCGTCACCCGCGGGTGGGTCGCCCACGAGCCGCCGCGCAGGACCCTGTAGCGCTCGCCGAAGAACACCTCGGAGTACTCGCGGTAGGGGTAGGCGACGAATCCTGGGTAGCCGTGGAAGTGCGAGCTCGTCCACTCCCACACGCGACCGATGCCCGCCAGCTCGCCACGCTTGCGCTCCCCCTCCCGCCTCCAGGTCGTCGCCTTCTCCCACTCAGCCTCCGTGGGCAGGCGCGCGTCGTGCGCGCGGGCGAAGGCGTCGGCCTCGAACCAGGAGACGTGGCACGCCGGCGCCTGCGGGTGGCCGGACGCGATGCTCGGATGATGGGTGATGTCGTTCTCCTCCTTCCACGCCCAGCCCTCGCGCGACCACCACTCGCGCCGCTCGTAGCCGCCGCCTTCGCTGAAGCGCAGCCAGCTCGCGTTGCTGACGGGACGGCGCGCGATCGCGAAGGCGTCCAGCTCGACCGTGTGGCGGGGGCGCTCGTTGTCGTAGGCAAAGCCGCCCTCCGCGGCGCCCAGCATAAATTCTCCAGCGGGGACCTCCAACCAGCCGTCCGCTGTCTCGCCGCCACCGAGCGGCGCGTCGACGCGGTCCCGTTCGGCGCGCGAGAGCAGGCCGGCGATGGCCATCGTCTGGCGCATCGTCTCGGCGTGCTGGAGCTCGTGGCGCAGGACCAGCTCGCACAGCACGCCGTCACCGCCGCCGCGCTCGCGCAGCACTTCGCCGGTGCGGGCGCTGACCGCCGCCAGGTACTCCTTCGCCGCCGCCGGGCCCAGCGTGTCGATCTCGCCGCGCACGGCGCGCGGCGTCTCAAACGCGTCGTACAGCTGCGCCAGCTCTGGACGCAGCAGCGGCAGGCCAGCGTGGCGGTGGGCGAGCCACAGGTCCTCGTAGGCGGCGATGTGACCGAGGTCCCACACCAGCGGGCTCATGATCGGCGAGTGGACGCGCTCCAGCTGCTCGTCATCCAGCTCGCCTACCAGCGCCAGCGTGCGGGCACGCACAGCATCCTTCGCAACGAGCGCCTGCGCTGCGTCCGAGGAGGGCGGGGTGGTCTTTACCGCGCGGGCTGCCATGACGGGCTGGTCGGGCTCACTCTAGAACCATTGGTCTGTCCGCGGCGCGAGTCGTTACACGATTCTCAGCTTGCCCGGCGATATCTGCCCAAACTCCGCCAGGCGCGTGTGCGCAGGCTTACGCGCAGATGTCGTTCCAGAGCGCGATGATCGGCGTCCCGCGTTCTGCGCCGAGCACGCAGATCGCCGTCGTCGAGAGCCCCAGGTGTCCGCCGCCGGCGGCGTCGAGTCCGATCCAACGGGCGCCGAGCACGCGCAGGAAATGCCCATGCGAGAACACCGCCACGCGACCCTCGCCGGCGCGCAGCTGATCGAGCACGCGCCCGGCGCGTGCGCCCACCTGGGCGGGGCTTTCGCCACCGGGGCAGCCGTCGCGCCACAGCACCCAGTCGGGGCGGCGCGCGTGGATCTCCTCGGTGGTCAGCCCCTCGTACTCGCCATAGTCCCACTCGTGCAGGTCCTCGCGCACCTGCGCCCCGCCGCTCAGCCCGCACAGCGCGCACGTTTCGCGCGCGCGCGCCGACGGGCTCACCAGCACGAGCTCGAAGCGCCACGGGCGCAGTCGCTCGCCGAGCGCGCCGGCGTCCTCACGGCCGCGCGCCGTGAGGGGGAGGTCGGTGAGCCCGGTGTGGCGCCCGCTGCGGCTCCACTCGGTCTCGGCGTGGCGCACGAGCACGATCCCGCGCGCGTCGCTCACGTGCGCTGCGCGGCCGGCGCGGCGGCGTCGTCGAGCACCACCGTCAGGCGCTCGCGCCTGAGCAGGCTGGCCGGCACGTGGCGGGTGGGCTCGCCGAGCATCGCGGCGACCGCGTCCGCCTTGCCCGCGCCGGTCGCCAGCAGCACGCACTCCCTGGCCGCGCGCAGCACCGCCAGGCTGAGCGTGATCCGCTGCGGCGGCGGCTTGGGCGAGTCGTCCACGCCGAGGCACACCGCCTGCTCGCCGGCGTCGAGCGTGGCCGCTGCGGGGAACAGCGAGGCGACGTGTCCGTCGGGGCCGATCCCCAGCACGATCACGTCGAGCACCGGCAGGCCCGCAGGGTCGCCATCCCCGCCCGCCACGCGCTGCGTGAGCTCGTCGGCGTAGCGGCTCGCGCCCTCCTGTGGGCCGGCCTCGCCCTGCATGCGGTGCACGCGCTCGGCGGGGATCCGCGCCGGCTCCAGCAGCGTCTTGGCGGCCAGCAGGTAGTTGCTTTCCGGGTCCTCGGGTGGGACGCAGCGCTCATCCGCAAACCACAGCTCCACGCCGCTGAGCTCGTCTGCTTTGGCGGCCAGCAGTTCGTAGGTACGCCCTGGGGTCGTACCGCCGCTGAGCGCCAAGTGCGCCACGCCGCGCTGCGCGCGCGCGCGCTCGAGCGCCCGCGCGATGTGCGCGGCGGCACGCTGGGCCACCGTCTCGGCGTCCTGGCAGCTGGTCAGACGCGTCACGGCAGCATCGCCCCCGCGCTGTGCAGGGCGGGCACGTATGTGGGGTCACGCAGCAGCGCCTGGCGGATGCCCTCGCCGAGCACGCCGCCCTCGCCGCGCGAGGCGCCGGCGATGGTCCATTCGCGCGGACGCCCACCGCCTTCGCGCCAGCGCGCGCGCAGCCCCCCCGAGCCGCGGCTGAGCGTGAGATCGAGGCCCGACGCGGTCTGCAGCTCGACGCTCTGCAGACCTGGGATCTGCAGCTCGGGGGCGACGTCCAGGCGCAGCTTCACCTGCTGCCCGCCGGTGCTCGCCAGCCCGGCGATCGTGCCGTCGTCGGCGCTCAGCGGCTGCCCCTGCCAGCCCAGGCGCGAGGCCAGCCACCCGACCATCAGCGCCGCCGCGGCCGTCGAAGCGGGGTGGTGGCGCACGCACACGCTCGTGATCTGCGCGAGCTCGCGGCGCAGCGACGGCGAGTCGAAGGCCCCCGCCACACGCTCGCGCCACGGCGTCGAGCGCAGCCACGCGAGGTCCACGACGTACGCCTGCTCGGACAAGCTCAGCGCGCGCTCGAGCGCTTCGCGCGCGTCCGGCTCCTCGACCGAATCGAGCAGCACCGCCTGCGACATCGCCAGCAGCTCCTGCACGATCTCGTGGTGGCCGTGCGGCGACCACAGCAACGTGGGCAGGTCGGTGACCACCAGCGGGTCGGCGATCGTCAGCAGGTCGTCGAGGTGGCGATCGCCGAGCTCCACGATCACCGTCTCGCGTAGCAGCGCCAGCTCGCCGGCGCTGGGGTCGCCTTCGGAGGCGATCATCACGCGCCCGTCCAGGCGCTCGCGGTGGGGCTCGTAGGAGAGCACCAGCAGGCGTGAAGCGTGGTAGCGCCCCACGCCGCGCAGGCGGTTGGCGATCTCGCCGCTCCATTCGCGATCGACGAACGCGATCATGTTGAGCACGCGCGCCGGCACGAAGTTGTCGTTTTCGGCGTGGCGCTCGATCAGCAGCTCGCGCAGCGCCGCTTCGATCCTGTCCGGCGTCGTGCCCTGCTCGCTCCACACCGCGTCGCTGGTGGCGCTCATCAGATCGCGCGCCAGCGATCGCCCTCGCGCAGCAGGCCGTTGGCCTCCCGCGGCCCCTGCGAGCCCGCCTCATACTGCGGCAGCGGTCCGGGGGTTTGCGACCACGTGCCGACGATCGGGTCGCAGATCCGCCACTGCGCCTCGACCTCGTCGTTACGCGTGAACAGCGTCGCGTCGCCGCGCATCGCGTCGGTGATCAGCCGCTCGTAGGCCTCCGGCGACTGCGACAGGAAAGTGGTCCCGTACAGGAACTCCATGTTCACCGGGCGGATGATCATGCGCGTGCCGGGGATCTTGGCGCCCAGGCGCAGCGAGACGCCCTCGTTGGGCTGCAGCGTGAGCACCAGCTGGTTGGGCTGCACGCCCAGCGAGCCGGCCTGGCTGAAGGCCAGATGCGGCACCGGCTTGAGCGTGACGGCGATCTCCGTGAGCTTGCGCGCGAGGCGCTTGCCGGTGCGCAGATAGAAGGGCACGCCCGCCCACCGCCAGTTGTCCACTTCCAGGCGCAGCGCCGCGTAGGTCTCGGTGATCGAGCCCTCCGGCACGCCCTCCTCTTGCAGGTAGCCCGGCACGTCCTCGCCGCCGGCGTGTCCCGGCCCGTACTGCGCGCGCACCGCCATCTCGGCGACGTCCGCAGCGCTCGGCTCCGGGATGGAGTGCAGCACCTTGACCTTCTCGTTGCGGACCTCTTCGGCGGTGAAGCTCACCGGCGGCTCCATCGCCACGTGGCAGAGGAGCTGCAGCATGTGGTTCTGGATCAGGTCGCGCAGCGCGCCCGCGCTGTCGTAGTAGTCGGCGCGCGAGCCGATGCCGAGCTCCTCGGCGGCGGTGATCTGCACGCTCTCGATGTAGTTGCGGTTCCACAGCGGCTCGAACATGCCGTTGGCGAAGCGGAACGCCAGCATGTTCTGGACGGTCTCCTTGCCCAGGTAGTGGTCGATGCGGAAGACCTGGGGCTCGTCGAAGATCGCCAGCACCCGGCGGTTGAGGTCGCGTGCCTCATGCAGCGTGGTCCCGAAGGGCTTCTCGATGATCACGCGCACCTCCGCGTGCTCGTGGTGGTTGAGCTCGCTGGCGCCCAGCGCCGCGACGATCACCGGGAAGAAGGCGGGGGCGGTCGAAAGGTAGAAGGCGCGGTTGAGCACCTCTCCGGCGTCGTGTTCGAAGCTGTCGAGGATCTTGCCCAGCTCGCTGTACACGGCCGCGTCTTCGAAGGTGCCGGCCACGTACTTGACGTCCGCCAGCAGGCCGCTGAGCACGCTCTCGTCGGGCGCGCGGCGCGAGAAGCGGCGGATCGCCTCCTCGCACTCCTGGCGATACTCCTCGTGCGGCTTCTCCTTGCGCGCCACGCCAACCAGGTGAAAGCGCTCCGGCAAAGCCCCGTCGTGGGCGAGGTTGTACAGCGCGGGCAGCAGTTTGCGCCGCGCCAAGTCGCCGGTGGCGCCGAAGATCACGAGCGTGGTCGGCGCCACCGGCAGGCGCTCGAGCCCGGCCGTCAGCGGGTTCTCCAGCTCCTCCAGGTCGCCCGCGACGGCCATCATTTCTCCTGCGGCGCAGCCTTGACCGCGTGGCCGCCGAACTGGTTGCGCAGCGCCGCCAGCACGCGGTCGGCGAAGTCGCCGTTGCCGCGTGAGCGCATGCGCGCGTACAGCGAGGCGGTGATCACCGGCGTGGGGACGTCGTGGGCGGTGGCGTCCGCGATCGTCCAGCGGCCCTCGCCCGAGTCCTCGGTGTAGCCCTCGATCGCTTGCAGCTCGTTGCCGTCGAGTTCGAACGCGCGCGCCGCCAGTTCGCACAGCCACGAGCGCACCACCGAGCCCTGCCCCCACAGGTGCGCGATCTTCGCGTTGTCGAGCTCGTACTCGCACTTGTCGAACACGTCAAAGCCCTCCGCGTAGGCCTGCATCAGCCCGTACTCCACGCCGTTGTGGACCATCTTCACGTAGTGGCCCGCCCCGGAGGGCCCGAAGTGCAGCCAGCCACGCGGCCCGATCGCCTGCACGCTCTGTTCGTTGGTCGGCGGCGCGAGCACGTCGAGGATCGGGGCCAGGCGCCCGACCGCTTTGGGCGGGCCGCCGACCATCATGCAGTAGCCCACTTCCAGGCCCCACACGCCGCCGGAGGTGCCCACGTCGACATAGTCGATGCCGCTGCTCTTCAGCTGCCGGGCGCGGCGCTTGTCGTCGGTCCACATCGAGTTGCCGCCGTCGACGATCGTGTCGCCGCGATCGAGCAGCTTTGCCAGCTTGTCAACCGTTTCCTGCGTCGGTGCGCCGGCGGGCACCATGATCCACACCATGCGCGGGGCGTCCAGCTGCTTGACGAGCGCTTTCAGCGAGTCCGCGCCCTGCGCCCCGTGCTTGACCGCCTGCTTGACCGCCTTGGCGTCGAAGTCGAACGCCACCACCTCATGCTCGGAGTCCCGGCGGATGCGGTGCACCATGTTCCCGCCCATCTTTCCCAGTCCGACGAAACCGATCTGTGTCACGTTGTCTCCTTAGCTGCGCGTAGGGCGGCTCGGGTCTTTCCGCCAGGATCGTAGTGGTACGGATACGATCACCGTACCGGGACGAACATGACTCACGACAGACTCCAGGGGCTCAAGCGCATGGTGCGCCGTCTGTGGGTGATGAGCCCGGAACGGCTGTGGCTGGCGTCGATCGCCCTCAACGGCCGCGGGCACTGGGTGATGGCCTTCTGGCTCAAGCAGCTGGGCGGCTTCATCTACCACAACTCGCTCGCGCCCGGCGCGTCCGTCAGCGCCGACATATTCCTTGGCCACAACGGCCTCGGGATCGTCGTCAATCGCAACGTCGAGATCGGCGAGCGGGTGACGATCTGGCAGCACGTGACGCTCGCGGCGGGCCGTCCCGAACGGCGCAGGTGGCGCGACGAACGCGACGGCGGGCAAGCACGGCGGGCAGGTCAAGCCAACGGCAAGCCGTCGAGCGAGCGCGCGCGGATCGTGATCGAGGACGACGTCAAGATCGGGGCGAACGCGGTGGTGATCGCCCCGCGCGGAACGACGCTGCGGATCGGACAGGGCGCGCGGGTCGGCGCCGGCACGGTCGTCACCGAAGACGTGCCCGCGGGCGCGATCGTCGTCGGCGCCAGGCCGCGGGTGCTGCTCGGCGCGGGCGCCGCCGTCGCGGGAGACCGCCAGGCGACCGATCGGCGCGATACTACGGCCGCAACCGAGGGCGAGCGCGCGGCCGCGCTGGACGAGCAGGCGGCCGCCGCCCACGAGGAGGAGAGGCCGTGACCCCCGACGACGATCGTCAAAAGCCGGACCGCAACCTGGCGCTGGAGCTCGTGCGAGTGACCGAGGCGGCGGCGCTCAGCGCGGCCCCGCTCGTGGGCTCCGGCGACAAGGAGGCGGCCGACCAGGCGGCGGTCGATGGGATGCGCCACATGCTCCACTCGATACACATGGACGGCGTGGTGGTGATCGGCGAGGGCGAGAAGGACGAGGCGCCGATGCTCTACAACGGCGAGCAGATCGGCGACGGCTCGCCGCCGCAGGTGGACATCGCGGTGGACCCGCTCGAGGGCACGACGCTCGCGGCACACGGGATGCCGAGCGCGCTCGCCGTGATCGCGCTGTCCGCGCGGGGAACGATGTTCGACCCAGGGCCGTGCGTGTACATGGAGAAGATGGCCGGCGCCCCTGAGATCGCCGATCTGCTGGACCTCGATCGCCCGCTCGGCGAGACGGTCAAGCTGGTGGCCGAGCGCAAGGGCCGCACGGTGAGCGACGTGATGGTCGTGGTGCTCGACCGCCCGCGTCACGCGGAGGGGATCGCGGCCATCCGTGCGGCTGGCGCGCGCGTGCGGCTGATCGCCCACGGCGACGTGTCGGCGTCATTGCTCGCCGTCACCGAGCGCTCGCCCGTCGATCTGCTGTGGGGCATCGGCGGCACGCCCGAGGGGGTCATCTCAGCTGCCGCCGTGAAGTGCCTGGGGGGACAGCTGCTGGGACGCCTGTGGCCGCGCGACGACGCCGAGCGCGCGGCGGCGCTGGAGGCGGGGTACGACCTGCAGCGGGTGCTCGGCCGCGACGAGCTCGTCGCCGGCGACGACGTGTTCTTCTCCGCCACCGGCATCACCGACGGCGATGTGTTGGAGGGTGTGCGCTACCCGAGCGCGGGGGGTGCGACGACCGAATCGCTGGTCATGCGCTCGCGTTCGGGGACGATCAGGCGGATCAAGGCGACCCACGACCGCGCCAAGCTGCGCGCGGTCGGCGGCGAGCGATACTAAGCGGCAGCGCCCCCGCATGAGCCCCGAACGCCTGTGGCTGCTGTCGATCGCGCTGCGCCGGCGCGGCCACCGGCGGCTTGCGCTGTGGGTGAAGAAACTGAACTCGGTCATCTACCACAACTCGCTCGCCCCGGCCGCCCGCGTGAGCCCCGACATCAAGTTCGGCCATCACGGCTTCGGCACGATGATCCACAGCAACGTCGTCATCGGCCGGCGGGTCAAGATCTGGCACAACGTCACGATCGCCGTGCGCTCCAAGTCGGCGTGGAAGTCCGAGCGGGGGATGGTCATCATCGAGGATGACGTCAGCCTCGGCGCTGGCTCGATCGTCATCAGCCCCAGCGAGGACACGCTGCGGATCGGTCGCGGAGCGCGCATCGGCGCGGGCGCCGTGGTCACCAGGGACGTCCCCGCGGGCGCCACCGTCGTCGGCGTTCCCAGCCGCGTGCTCACCCGCGACGCGGCCACCGCCGCCGAGCTCGACGAGGCGAGCGTGATGGACGACGAGGATTAGTCGGCCGCCTCGTCGAAGCGGCCCACCCGCGAGGGCGCCAGGTCGAGGCGTCGCAGCGAGCGCAGGAAGCCGTAGGTGACGATCACGTGGATGCGCGACTGGGTCGCGTCGTAGAGCCGTCGGCCGAGCCTCGTGGCGATCGACGGGTAGAAGTTCGCGACCTCGACCTCCACGTGCAGCCGCGCCCGACGGGCGTCGACGCCGGGGCTGCGGCGGACTTCGATCTGCAGGTAGCCGAGGCGGTCGCGCCCGCGACGCGAAACGAGCAGCCCGCGCGCGATGCGCCAGCGGACAAGGCCGCGGACGGCGTCCATCTCATACTGGGGGGCCTCGAACGTCAGCAGCTTCAACGGGCGCGCGAGCAGCACCACCGAGCGCTCGCGCTCGCTGTACACCACGCGCACCAGCCCGAGCGTCACGCGCGTGAGAAACCGCCAGTATGTGCGCGCGAGGCGCTCGAGGTGCATCGGCGTCCATATCTCCTCGAGCGAGCGCTCGTCGATCACGAGGTCGGCCGCCTGCGTCGAGCGCACGGCGCCGCTGCCGAGATCGATCGACGTGGAGCTCTCGAGGTCCGACAGGACGGCCCGCTCGTGGCGGGCTCCAATCGATTTCGACAGGCGCACCGTCCACCAGGCTATCTCCCGGCGTGCGGGACGCCCGGAGCTGGACGACGTCCCCGGCTGCTGCACGACGTCCTCGGTTGCTGCTATGCAACACGCCATGGTCGAACGTCCGCACGCGCGCCGGGCCGCCCGAGCTCGCCCCGTCGCCGAGCTGCCGCTCGAGGTCCTGCTCGCGCGCGCCGACGAGCTGGCACGCGGGTGGGCGATCGCGCTGATGCTCGCCCGCCCGGCCGAGCGGATCGGCGAGGTCCCGCTCGAGGAGCTCGCGCTCGACGGCCCCACGGTGTGCGCCAGGGCGTTGCGTGCCGTGCAGTCCGACGCTGAGCTCGAACGGCTGACGGTCGCGCCGGCGCAGGGCGAGGGCGGGCGCGAGCGGTCCTGCGGCCCGCGCGAGCTGTGGGCGATCTGCGGCGCGCAAGACGCGGCGGCGCTCGCGCAGGCGACCGACGCCCTGCGGGGCGTCCTCTGGGAAGCATCGCTCGACGTCGTCGCCGAACCGTCCGCGCGGCTGCTCGGGGACCTCGGCGATCGGCTCGCGCACGTCTGCTCGGCGCTGCTCGCCGCAGCGCTCGACGGCATGGCCCCTGGGGGCGCACCGGCCAGCGCGGCGACCGCATCCGCCGTGGAGCGCGCGTCCGCGGCGAGCGCGGTCTCCCAGGCCGCCGCGTCCAGCGGGCGAGCGGTGATCGTCGACGAGCGTGCGGGGGCCTGGGAGCAGCCGCTGCCACAGTCGAGCGTGCCGGCGGGCGGCGAGATAGAGATACGCGATCAGCGACGTGGCGAGGAAGGTCCCGCCGCGTGGGTCAGCTCGATCGGCGCCCAGCTCGAGCGCTTCGAACGCGACGGGCAGCCGTTTGCCGTGCTGCTGGTCGAGCCCCGCGAGCTGGAGCAGCTGCGCAGGGAAGCCGGCGAAGAGGAGCTGCGCCACGTCGGCGAGCGGATGGAACGCGCGCTGCTCGCGGAGCTGGGCGCGTGGTCGGGGTCGCTCACGCGCGAGCGACCCGGCCGCTGCTGGCTTTTGGCGCCGGACACCGACGACCCCGGCGCACGGCGCCTGGCCCAGCGTCTGCTCGTCGCAGGCGCCTCGGCGACCGACCATCGCGGCCGGCCGCTGGCGCTGGCCGTCGGCACCGCCGTGTGCCCCGAGGACGGGCGCCAGGCCGCGGCGCTCGCAGCGCACGCTGACGTGGGCCTGTACGCGGCGCGCGCGGCAGCTCGCCTGCAGGCGGCGCGCCCGGCGGCGTCCCTGGACGAGCCGGTCTGAAGCGCCGGCCGACGGGCGGCGGGCGCCGCTCAGGCGGGGGCGCCGCTCAGCCGGCGGGCACCCCGCCGGACACTGGCGCGGCGCTCGTCACGGCGGCGGGCAGGCCGAGCGTGGGGGTGTTGGCTGTCGCGCCGACGACCTGCGCGCTGATGCGCACCGTCTCGGCGATGCCCAGCGCCTGCGCGGCGCCGGCGGTGAGATCCCAGCTGGCGTGGTGGCTGTAGGGGCCGCGGTCGAGCACCGGGACGGTCAGGCTGTGGCCGGCGTATTCGATCTGCACCAGCGTGCCGCACGGCAGCGTCCGGTTGGCCACCCCGACGACGTCCGGTGTGAGCGTTTGCCCGCAGGCGGTTTGTTTGCCATACAGGCCGGGGCCGAACCACGTGGCGATCACGTGCGTGCCGATGCCCGTGGTCGGCGTGGCGGTCGCGGCGCCGGCGGTTGCCGCCGCGCCGCCGGAGGTGCCGCCGGTCCCGGCGAGCGCGCTGGCCGCAGGTCCCGCCAGGCAGCCCGACGCCAGCAGCACGAGCACGAGCGAATATGTCTTCAGCGTCACACGCATGTCGGCACATCGGGCGGCGCCTACGGGGTGAGCTGACGGGCTCGCGCGGCACCTGGGTGCGGCGCTACGGTCCTGCCGGACCGATTCGCCCCAACGGATCTCCACGATCCGCATTTGGGTCCCCCGCCCGTCCCGGCCTGAGCCACGACGGTTCGGCGTTGCGGCGCAGTATACAGGCGGCGCGCGACGGGTGGCGCGAGCGGCCGCGCAGGCGGGTGAGGCGGGCGACGTGAGCGGCCGCGCAGGCGGGTGAGGCGGGCGACGTGAGCGGCCGCGCAGGCGGGTGAGGCGGGCGACGTGAGCGGCCGCGCGGAGCCGGGCGGCGGAGGTGGCCTTCAGGCAGCGGAGGTGGCCTTCAGAAAGGCAGGCGCGAGAACGCGTCCTTGAGCAGGCGCTCGCCGGCGGACACGCCGGCCTTCGCCAACTCGCCGACGATCTCCGCCGCCGAGGCGACCAGCTCGGCGCCACCCGGCGGGTGCACAGTGCGGCCGCGCTCGCTCTCGGACTCGAAGCCCTGCCTGGGGGCGGGGGCGGCGGTGGCGCGTGAGTCGGCGGCGCGCGAGCCGGCAGCGCGCGAGCTGCGCCTGCCCGCCGCGGGCGCGCTGGTTGCCGCGGGCGCGCCGGTCGCCGGCTGCGGCGGAGACTTGTGCGCCCGGGCGGCCACGCGGCGCGCGCTTGCCCGCTGCGGGCGCGTGCGCGGGAGCTTTGCGAGCACGCTTGCTGCGTCCGCCGTGCCGCTCGGGGGCTGCACGGACTCGTCGGGCGCGCTCATCTGCACAATGTTTGCAAATCGGTCCAAGTTCGGCGCGACGCGTTAGCATGGACGCCAGGAGAACCAAGTCGATCTGTAACGTCGGTGCGGTGCGGCCGTATGTCCGACCAAATAGCCTTGCCAGCCGTAATCTCGCGCGGATCTCCATCGCTTCGTCGTTGATCTCTGAGAAGAAATGGAAACACGAATGTCAGTAGCCGAGTTGCAGGAGCTGGATGAGGTCAAGGGCCTGCTCGCCAAGGGGCAGCAGGTGGGCGTGCTCTCCTACGCGGAGATCACCAGGGCGATGTCCGAGCTGGACCTTGACGAGGCCGACGTCGAAGAGCTGCACGGCTTCTTCGAGCGCGCGGAGATCGAGCTCGTGGAGGACATCGACCCGGCGCTCGCCGCGTCGCAGCTCGAGCGCGCGCCCGACAAGCGCGGCCGGCGCAAAGCCAAAACGGCGCTCGACCTGAAGCCGGACATGACCACCGATTCGCTGCAGCTGTTTCTCAAGGACATCGGCAAGGTGCGGCTGCTGACAGCGCAGGAGGAGGTCGACCTGGCCAAGCGCATCGAGCGCGGCGACCTGGACGCGAAGCAGAAGATGGTCGAGTCGAACCTGCGCCTGGTGGTGTCGATCGCCAAGAACTACCGCAACCAGGGCCTGCCGTTCCTCGACCTGATCCAGGAGGGCACGCTCGGGCTCGTGCGCGCCGCCGAGAAGTTCGACTACCGCAAGGGCTTCAAGTTCTCCACCTACGCCACCTGGTGGATTCGCCAGGCGATCGCCCGCGCGCTCGCCGACAAGGCGCGCACGATCCGCATTCCCGTGCACGTGGTCGAGAAGCTCAACAAGATTGGCCGCGCCGAGCGCAAGCTCGTGACCGAGCTGGGGCGCGAGCCGACCGCGCAGGAGATCGCCGACGTCACCGGCATCGACCCGGAGGAGGTCGATTCGATCAAGCGCTCCGCCCAGGCGCCGGTCTCGCTGGAGAAGCCGGTGGGGGACGAGGAGGAGTCGGAGTTCGGCCAGTTCATCGCCGACGAGCGCGCCGAGTCGCCGTACGAGCGCGCCGCGGAGATCCTCACCAAGGAGGCGCTGCGCGAGGCGCTCGAGAACTTGTCCTACCGCGAACGGCGCGTGCTGGAGCTGCGCTACGGGCTCGGCGGCGAGCACCCCCGCACGCTGGACGAGGTGGGGCGGACGTTCAATGTCACGCGCGAGCGCATCCGCCAGATCGAGAACCAGTCGCTGAAGAAGCTGCAAAGCCTCGCGGAGGCGCAAAAGCTGCGCGACGTCGCGTAGGCCGTCCACGGCCGTTCCCGCTGCTCAAGCCGCGCGTCGCGGTTGCCGATCAGTGATGCATGTTCGACGTTCAGGCTGCGCTGCGTGAGCTCGTCGCGAAGGGCGGCTCGGACCTGCACCTGAAGGTCGGCTCCGCGCCGCTGTATCGCGTGAACGGCGAGCTGGCGACAGATGCGAACGTGCCGGCGCTGAGCGCCGAGGACACCGAGGATGCGCTGCGCGAGCTGCTCAGCGACGAAGCCAAGCTGGGGGAGTTCGCGCACGAGCACGAGGTGGACTTCTCGTTTGAAATCGCGGACATCGCGCGCTACCGCATCAACGCCTTCCAGCAGCGCGGGGTGATCTCGATGGCGTGCCGCGCGATCCCGCACAAGATCAGCACGATCGACGAGCTCGCGCTGCCGGCGGTGGTGCGCGAACTGGCCGAGGAGGAGCGCGGGATCGTGCTGCTCACCGGCACCACCGGCTCGGGCAAGTCGACGACGCTGGCGGCGATGATCGACCACATGAACAACACCATGAGCAAGCACATCGTGACGATCGAGGACCCGATCGAGTTCGTGCACGGCGACAAGCGCTCGGTGATCAACCAGCGCGAGGTGGGCATGGACACCGCGTCGTTCAAGCGTGCCCTGCGCAGGGTGTTGCGCCAGGACCCTGACGTGATCCTGGTGGGGGAGATGCGCGACGAGGAGACCGTGCAGACGGCGCTGTCGGCGGCCGAGACCGGGCACCTGGTGCTCTCGACGATCCACACGGTGGACGCCACCGAGTCGATCAACCGCATGCTCGACTTCTTCCCGCCCCACCAGCACGGCCAGGCGCGCAGCATGATCGCCGGCACGGTCAAGGGCGTGATCTCCCAGCGCCTGGTGCCCGGTGCGGACGGCGGGCGCGTGGCGGTGTGCGAGATCCTGCGCATGACAGGCCGCGTGCGCGACATGATCATCGACCCCGCCCAGACCGGCAAGCTGGTCGAGGTGATCACCTCCGGCGGCTACTACGGCATGCAGACGTTCGACCAGGCGCTGTTTGGCCACGTGAAGGCCGGTCGCGTGACGTTCGAGGACGCGATGCGCGTGGCGTCCAGCCCGCACGACTTCAAGCTGTTGATGCAGGCAGACGGGCGTCGTGGGACGACGATGGAGGACGTCGCCGCCGCCGAGGCCAAGCGCGAGGGTGACGCCAAGCCGTCGCTCACCACCGTCTGAGCTACTTCAGTTGGTAAAGTAAAGGGCAGGATGGCCCTCGATGAGACGTGTCCGGTGTGCATGACCGCGGAAATCGTGTGCGGCAAGTGGACGTTGCTGCTCGTACGCGACCTGGCTGCTGGGCGCTCGCGCTTTTGCGAGCTGGAACGCTCGCTTGCGGGCATCAGCCCGCGGACGCTCTCGCTGCGCCTGCGGGCGCTCGAGGAGCAGGGCATCGTCAAACGCCACACCTTCCACGAGGTGCCCCCCAGGGTGGAGTACGCACTCACCGACAAGGGGCGTGCGCTGTTGCCGCTCATCGACGACATGCGTGCGTACGGCGAACGCTGGCTCGGCGAGGAGTGCTCGGAGCGCACGGACGCCGTCCTCGCTGTCGCATAGCCGCAAACCCTGCAACGCCCGCTGCGCTGGCAGGAGCGCGTGGGCCCAGCGCGAACTCAGCGCAGCATGCGTTCACTGCAGCTGCAGGCCGCGCTCACCCAGTTCGCGCAGGAGGCCGGCGAGCTACTGACGGCGGCACTCGCGGGCGGCGCCGAGGTTCGCTTCGAGCTCGAAACGCAGGGCACACGCTGGGGCTCGAGCGTCGGCGGCGGGGGCGGGGGCGGGGGCATCCTCTACTCCTACAGTGCACAGACCGCCGAGTTCATCGCCGAGCGCCAGGCACAACTCGAGCGGCTGGCTAGCTACGCGAGCGCAGCCGCCGTGCTCGAGGGCTTCGACGGCCTCGACCGCTACCTGGTGAGCGTTGGCGTGGAGCGCACCCACAGCTCGGTGCGCTCGCGTGTCGACGCGGCGCTGCTGGCGCTGTTGGCGGACGTGTTCGATGGTCAAAGCGACTTCGAGCCGCGTCCCGAGCGGCTGCAGGGCGCGCTCGAACGGCTCGAACGCGCGAGGCTGAGCGGCGCCGGCGAGACGACGATCGTCGCGACGCTGCACGGCGTCACGATCAGCTCCGCTGAGCTAGCGCTCACGCGGGGTCTGACGATCGCCCAGCCGCATGCGCTCGCCGAGCTGCCTGAAGCGGCGCAGGGCGGAGAGCGCGAGCACCTGGTCGTGGTGTTGAACGCCGGCGACGGCGAGCCGCGCGAGATGATCGCGCGCGGCCGCGCGGTGCTCAAGGATCTGCTGCGCGCGCTGCGACTGTTCGGCGACGGTCGCGTCACGCTCGGCGCGCTCGCGTGGGCGCGCGTGTCCGACGGGCGCTGGGGTGCGCTTGCGCTCGGCACCGGCGGGCGCCCGCACGGAATGCTGGTCGTGACCTCAGAGCAGGAGGACGAGCTGCGCGCGTTCTGCAACCTCGTCTCGCGGCGCGCGCCAGACGGCAACGAGCTCGCCTGGGCGCTCAGGCGCTTCGAGCTGGGCTGCGAGCGCCCGAGCGCGTTCGAGGCGTTGACCGATCATCTGCTCGCGCTGCGCGTGCTGCTCGAGCCCGAGGGTCCCGCCAGCGGCCTTTTGCCGGGGCGCCTGGCCGCGCTGTGCGCCACACCCGAGCAGCGCATGACGCTGACCGAGCGTACGCTCGCGGCGCTCGCGCTCGAGCGCGACGTGATCGCGGGCACCGCGACCGTGCACGCCGCGCTCGAGCAACTCGCACGCGAGCTGGCCGACCACCTGCGCGCGCTGCTCAGGGACGTAATCTGCGGGCACCTGGACACAGGCCTGGTGGGCCTCGCCGATCAGCTGCTGCTCGCGGACGCACCCGCGGGCGAGCACGCGCGCCAGCCCCCCGGCGAGCCCGCGCGCCAGCCCCCCACCGAGCCCGCGCGCCAGCCCGCCGAGGAGCAGGCGGGCCCACACGTCCAGCACCCGCCGGCCGCGCAGCAGTCAGTCGAGCAGATGCTCGGCGACGCGGCGCAGTCCGCGGAGATCCTGGACGTCTTCATCTAGGTGCGGCACCAGCACCGGCGCGGGCAGCCGCGCGGCGGCGCTCCCAGCTTCCGTGAGCCGCGCGATCGTCTCGCGGTCGCGCTGCACGAGCACGTCGAAGTCCGCGAGGTTGGAGGCCACGCGCCCCGCCAGACGCGCCCCTAGCGCATCGCTCAGCAGCTCCGTCACCGCCGGCGCGGTGAAGCCTTCCAGGCCATGCGTGTGCACGCGATTGACGATCAACGCGCCGAGCGGCATGCCTGCCGCAGCCAGTCGTTCGGCGAGAAAGCGCGCCTCCAGCGCCGGCTCGGGCTCGGGCGAGGTGACGATCACGAAGCTCGTGTGCTCGTCGCGCAACAGCGCTTCAACGCTGCGCGTGCGCTCGCCGAACGCGCCGATCACGCCCGACAGCGAACGGAAGAAGCGCGACAGCTCGCCGAGCATGTCCACGCCGGTGACGCGTGCGAAGATCGCGAACACGAGCGCGGTGCCGCGCCCAAATAGCCGCGCCGTCAGTCCCCCCGGCCCGAGGAACACCTGCAGCGCCCTGCCTTCCAGGAACCCCAGCAGGCGTCCTGGGGCGTCGAGGAAGTCGAGCGCGTTGCGCGAGGGGGGCGTGTCGAGCACGATCACGTCGAAGTCGTGCTCCTCATGCAGCTCGTACAGCTTGGCGATCGCGCTCAGCTCGTGCGAGCCCGCGACCGCCGTGGAGAGCTCGCGGTAGACGGGGTTGGCGAGGATCTCCTCGCGCGTGTGCTCGTCGGGGGCCAGGCGGGCGATCAGCTCGTCGAAGGTGCGCTTCGCGTCGAGCATCATTGCCCACAGCTCGCCCTCCAGCTCAACGCCGTGCGCGGCCAGCAGCGCCGCCTCGACGCGCCGCGGCTCTGAGGGCAGCCCGGCGAGACCGAGCGCCGAGGCCAGGCGCCGGGCGGGATCGATCGTCACCACCGCCACCTTCTGCCCGCCGCGCGCGAGCCCCAGCGCGAGCGCCGCGGAGGTGGTCGTCTTGCCAACCCCGCCCGCGCCCACGCACACCAGCACACGCTTCCCGCGCAGGCGCCCGCTCAGGCCGCGGACGCTGCTCGTCGTGCTCGCCGGCATGCCGGGATCGTAGTTCCCATGCAGGAATCCACCATCGGCATGCGAATACCCACCGGAACGGCTTTCAGCAATCGAGCAACGGAGCCATCGTGGAAGGCAGGGCCAAGGTCATCGCGTTCGCCAATCAGAAGGGCGGCGTGGCCAAGACGACAACAACGCTCAACCTGGCCGCGGCCTTCGCGGAGGAGGGCCACCGCGTGCTGTGCGTGGACATGGACCCGCAGGGCAACCTCACGATGTCCCAGGGCATCGACCCGGACACGCTGGAGCTCTCGATGTACGACGTGCTGGTGCACAAGATCTCCATCCGTGAGGTGATCCGCAAGCGCGAGATCGACGTCGCCTGCGCCTCGATCGACCTGGCCGGCGCGGAGATCGCGATGTCCACGATGATTGGTCGCGAGCGCGCGCTGCAGAAGGCTTTCGAGCCGATTCTCGAGGACTACGACTTCATCTGCATCGACACCCCGCCCAGCCTCGGCCTGCTGACGATCAACGCGCTGACCGCCTCCGACAAGGTGATCGTCCCCGTGCAGTGCGAGTATCTGTCGATGCGTGGCCTCATCCAGCTGCAGAACACGCTCGCGATGATCCGCGAGAACCTCAACCCGGGCGTCGACATCGAGGGTATCCTGCCCACGTTGGTGGATTCGCGCACGATCCACGCGAAGGAGGCGATCGAGATCCTCGAGGAAAACTTCGGCGACCGCGTGTTCGCGTCGCGCATCCGCAAGACCGTGCGCTTCGCGGAGGCTCCGGTGAAGGGGATGTCGGTGCTCAAGTACGAGCCCGACGGCGTCGCCGCGCAGTCCTACCGCCAGCTCGCGCGCGAGGTCCTCAACAAGCAGGAGGTGTTTGCGAATGCCGGCGCCTAGACGGGCGAGCATGCGCGAAGGGCCGCTGGCCGCGCTGTTCCGCAAGACGGAGGAGTTGGAGGGGCCGCAGGGCGAGCGCGAGCAGCCCACGTCGGGCCAGAGCGCGCCGCCGGGCGAGCTTGGCGCGGGCGAGCGTGCCGGCGAGCTTGGCGCGGGCGAGCCGCGGGCCAGCCAGCGCCGCGAAGACGCCCTGCCGCACCCCGCGCTGGGCGCGTCCACGCTGAGCGCCGAGCGCGAGGAGCCGCGCATCCCCTCGCCGCAGGAGCGCCTGCGCCACGCGTTCTCGTCGGAGATCCCAGACAGCTTGCTCGAGCGTCCCGCCGTCGAGGAGCCACCGCTGGCGCGCGCGAGCTTCGAGGCGCCGGTGCGCGCGAGCTTCGATGACTATGCGCGCGAGGAGGTGCTGCCCGCACGCTCGTCGGTTGGCGTCGGACAGCCGGTGATCCGCGTGGTGGGCGTCGGCGGAGCGGGCGTGAACGCGGTCAACCGCATGGTCGAGGCGGAGGTCGAGGGCATTGAGTTCGTGGCCGTCAACACCGACGTGCAGTCGCTGCAGCAGTCGACCGCCGACATCACGCTGCACATCGGCTCAGAGCTCACCCGCGGCCTCGGCTCGGGCTCGGATGCGAACGTCGGGCGCCAGGCGGCGATGGAGGACTACGACCGGCTGAAGGCGTTGCTGAAGGGCTCGGACATGATCTTCATCACGGCAGGCGCCGGTGGCGGCACGGGCACGGGAGCCGCGCCGATCGTCGCCCGCATCGCGCGCGAACTGGGCGCGCTGACCGTGGCGATCGTCACCAAGCCGTTCGGCTTCGAGGGCACGCGCCGCGCAGAGCAGGCCGAGCGCGGCGTGAGCGCGCTGGCCGAGGAGGTGGACACGCTGATCGTGGTGCCCAACAACCGCCTGCTGGACGTGCTCGACAAGCAGACGGCGATGGTCGAGGCGTTCCGCGTGGCCGACGACGTGCTGCGCCAGGGCGTGCAGGGGATCTCCGATCTCGTCACGCTCCCCGGCCTCATCAACCTGGACTTCGCCGACGTGCGCACGATCATGAGCGAAGCCGGCACCGCGCTGCTGGGGATCGGCATGGGCGTGGGCGAGAACCGCGCCACCGAGGCCGCCATGCAGGCCGCCTCCTCGCCGCTGCTGGAAACCTCGATGGTCGGCGCGCGCTCGATCCTGCTGTCGATCACCGGCGGCGCCAACCTGTCGCTGTGGGAGGTCAACGAGGCCGCCAAGTCGGTCTCCGAGGCCGCGCACCCGGACGCGAACATCATCTTCGGCGCGATGGTCGACGAGAAGCTCGACGAGCAGGTGTGGGTGACGGTGGTAGCCACCGGCTACGGCGACGAGGGCCGGCGCAAGAGCGTCGAGCGCTTCCGCGAGCCGGCGGCCGGCGAGGTGCGGGTGCAGCGCGCCGCGCCCGTGCGCGCGGCAGCCCCGAGCCCGCAGCGAGCTCGGCGTCGGCGCGGCCTTTCCGTGGACGACATGGACGTCCCCGAGTTCCTACCGAATTTCTGACGCGCGTCAGAGGCGCGCCTGTGGTATCGCTCAGCAATGAGTGAAGCTGAGCGTGGGGTGGTGGCGGCCGGCCATCCGCTGACGGCGCAGGCCGGCGCGCGGGTGCTGCGCGCGGGCGGCAACGCGGTGGATGCGGCGGTGGGGGCGATGCTGACGTCGTTCGTGACCGAGCAGCTGCTGACGGGGTTGGGCGCCGGCGGCTACATGCTGGTGGCCGGCGGGGGGGTGCGGCCGACGCTGCTCGACTTCTTCGTGCAGGCGCCCACGCGCGCGGGCGACGGCTCGGAGGTGGAGCTGCAGGCGATCGACGTGTCCTTCGGCGATGCCGAGCAGGTGTTCTACATCGGCCCCGCTTCATGCGGCGTGTACGGCGTGCCCGCGGGCGTGTGCGAGGCGATGCGCCGCTGGGGCACGGTGCCGCTCGAAGAGCTCGCGCAGCCGGCCGCGCAGCTCGCGCGCGAGGGCGTCGCGCTGAACGCAGGGCAGGCGTACGTGGCCGAGATCCTCGTCGATCTGCTGACGTCCACGCCAGAGTGCGCCGCGCTGTGGGCGCCGGGCGGGCAGCTGCTGCGCGAGGGCGGCGTGCTGCGCAACCCGGAGCTCGCCGACGCGCTCGTGCGCCTGGCGCGCGAGGGCGCCGAGCCGTTCTACAGCGGCGACGTCGCGGCGGCGGTGTGCGAGTGGCTGGCCGCGCGCGGCGGCTCGCTGCGCGCGGGCGATCTGGCCGGCTATCGCGCGATCGAGCGCGAGCCCGTGGAGGTCGCCTACCGCGACCGCGCGATCCTCACCAACCCGCCGCCGTCGGCCGGTGGCATCCTGCTCGCCTACGCGCTGGCGCTGCTCGACCGCCGCCCGGCGCCGCCGTCGCTGCGCGCGGTCGTCGAGGTGATGGCCGCCGCGCAGTCCGAGCGCACCGCCGAGTTCCTCGACGGTCTCGACCAGCAGGGCTTTCTCGCGCGCTTCCTCGGCTCGCGCCTGGGGTCGACCACGCACATCTCGGTGATCGACGCGCACGGGTGCGCGTGCAGCGCCACGTGCACCAACGGCGAGGGCTCAGGCGTGGTCGTCCCCGGCACCGGCATGCACATCAACAACGTGATGGGCGAGCAGGACCTCAACCCGCTCGGCTTCCATCTGCACCCCGCCGGGCGGCGCATGCCGAGCATGATGGCGCCGTCGGTGGTCATGCGCGAGGGCGAGGTCGAGCTCGTGCTCGGCAGCGCCGGCTCCAACCGCATCCGCTCGGCGATCCTGCAGACGATCGTCGGCGTGGTCGACCGCGGCATGTCCGTGCGCGCGGCCGTCGAGGCCCCGCGCGTGCACTTCGAGGACGGCGTCGTGTTCGCCGAGCCGGGCATCGACGCCGGCGAGCTCGCCGGCGAGGCCGGCATCGTGCGCTTCAGCGCGCTCAACCTGTTCTTCGGCGGCGTGCAAGCGGTGCTGCGCAGCGACGGGCAGATCACCGGCGCCGGCGACCCGCGCCGCGGGGGCGTGGCGGTGCGCGCTTGAGGTCCTGCAAGACAGACGTCGATGTGGAGACCGTCGCGCCACGATCCGCCTCGGATGCTCAGGCCCGAGTGAGCGGTGCGATGAGATCATGATTATCGACCTATTCGCCCGATAATCATTAAGGGATCACACCACGGGAGATGATCTATCATGGATATCTACTCTTGAAGTCGATAATCATGGTAAGATCACACCATGAATGTAGGAGACAAAGCGGTGCGAGCGGCCGGCCCGATCGCCGCCCGGGTGCTCGAGGCGCTCGCCGACTCGCGCCGGCGCTCGATCAGCGTCGCGGAAGACCGCGCCTGGTTGTCGCAGTGGACCAAGGATCCCAACGCTCTGTTGGAGAGCATGGCTGACAGCCAGCTGCTCTATCGCGTCGGTCGCGGCCGCTACGTCGTCGCCCCCAGAGGCACCTTCTCCGCAACCCAGGCCGCCCCCGCCGAGCTCATCGCCGCGCTGATCCTCGGCGCCCGCGGCGACTACTTCATCAGCTATCTGACCGCGCTGATCGACTACCGCCTGACCGACCTGCACTCCACCACGATCTACGCTGGCATCCGCCAGGCCGGCACATTCGACGTTACCAGCGTCGCGCTTCCCGATGGGACGCTGCGGCTCGTTCGCCTGAGCCCGCGCAACTGGCCGGTCGATCGCGACCGGGAGCTGACACGGGTCCGCGCGCTTGCCGACACCAAGGAGTTCATCTGGCGAGCCACCATGGAGCGCGCGCTCGTCGACGGCCTTTCGCGCCCCGATCTCGCGGCCGGCCTGGAAACGGTCATCGGCTGCTGGGCACGGGCACGCCAATCCGACGCCGATTGGGATCTGGTGTGCGCGATCTGCGCTCGGCGCGGGCGCAGCATGGAGCGCCGCTGCGCGCTGCTGCTGCGCCTGCTCGGTCTCGACGCGGTGGCCAAGCGCAACTTCCCGAACCTCAGCGGCCGTGGCGCCAGCACGCCGCTTGATCGCAGCAACAGCTTCGAGCTGAGCCCGGAGCAGATCACGCGAGACCGCGACACCGGCGTCCTGGTAAACGTCCCCGAGGATCACCTGCGCGGGTGGATCGCTGCGGCGGCGACGCCGTGATCGACTACCCGAACGACCGCGCAATCGCCGCAGCCGCCGAGAAGCACGGGATCCCCGCGCCGGTGCTGATCCGCGACCTCGTCCGCGTCGTCGAGGTCCTCAACCTCAAGAACCAGGACTTCTTTTCGGCGCGCAGCGTCCTCGCCGGCTCGATGGGACTGCGGTGCTTCGACAGCCCTCGCTTTACCGTCTACGACGCAGACTTCTCGACCTCGTCCGACACGATCAACCCGCCCACGGCGATGAAGGCAAAGCTCGCCTACAGCGACGACGATCTCGAGATCGCGCCCGCCGACCTCGTCCCGCACGACCAGGGCGGCACCGCGTGGAAGTCCGCGCCGGTCTGCTTTACGCCCGTCTTCACGTCGCTGATACCAAACGAAGACGACCGCAGCTTCAAGGCCGACGTGTCGTTTCGCGGGATGCTCGTCGACGGCCTCGAGGTCCCATTCAAGCTCCCCTACGACCTCGCCATCTGGGACGACGATCCGGCCGTGTGGATCATGGATCCACACGAAACCCTCGCGGAGAAGATCCTCGGCTGGGGCGCCCACCGCCAGGTCAAGCACTACGCCGACCTCGCCTACATCGCCATCGTATCCCGCCCCGGCAACGGTCGACTGATCGAGCTCGACTATGCCTGCGCCCGCGAGGTGCTCGACGGCAAGCTCGCGGTCATGAGTCAGCTGCAGCCCGACGTCTACGCCGCCTTTCCCAACATCGACGCACTGATCGCCGACCTCTTGGCCAAGCCCCAGCTCGACGGGGCCCAGTGGACCGAGATCATGTACCTGCGCGACCAGCGCGCCCGCTTCAACCCCGCCCTCCTTGAGGTGGCAGTGACCCACATTCTCGTACCCGGCCTGCGCGGCGGCTGAGCACCGTCCCAACGCGCTATTCGAACCTGACCTTGCCGTTGGACATCGCGCGCAGCTGTGCGCGCTCGGCAGCCTCCAAACGCTCGATCGCCGTGCTGATCAGCGTTGCGAGCAGGCGCAGCCTGGCGTTCTCGGAGCGCAGCTCGAGCAGCTCCTGCTTGGCATCGACAGCGAACTCGACCGTGGCCGCCATGCGGTAGGCGTCCATCGCGCGCAGCTCAGTCGCGTCGATCTCGCGATCGGTCGCCTGCAACACGAGCTCCCGGTAGAGATCGTGCGCCGCGTCTGCGGCCTGCGCGTCGAGCTGCTCCTCGCGCTCGCCGAGGAACTCGACGACCCCGGCGGGATAAGGGAGATCGTCCTGGCGCGCGAGCAGCCGAAACGGCCGCGTGCCACGCGCCAGGATGTTCAGGCGCCCATCGTCCATGCGCTCGAGCACGCGCTCGACCTCGCACGCACAACCGACCGGCTTGAGCTCATCCTCGGACAGCCACACGATCCCGAACTCCCGCGCCGGCGAGCCCGGCGTGGCGCTCATGCAGTGCTCGATCATCCGGCGGTAGCGAGCCTCGAAGATGTGCAGCGGGACGCTCTCCGTGGGCAGCGCCACGATACCGAGCGGGAACAGGGGAAAGCCCCGGCATACTGGCTCGGGCATGCCGCTGAGTTTACGGTCGTGCGGCGGGCGGCGGCGGAGGGCTCAGGCGTCGGGCTTGCGCGCGGCGAGCATCAGGTTGTAGAACACGGCCGCCGGCAGACGCGACTCCAGCAGCCGCCTGTCGAGCTCCTGCAGCAGCAGGTAGCCGCGGTAGGCGTACATGCGCCACGGCCACGGCACCTCCTGCGGATTGGCGGTCGCCTCCAGCGTGCGGTTGGCCCACCCGAACCAGTTAGCCAGCAGCTCCTCGCCGCTGACGCGCACTTCCTGGAAGCCCGCCACGCGCGCCACGCGCTCGAGCTCGCTGGGGGCGAACGCATGGATGTCGACGACGCCCTCCAGCGAAGCGTCGCCGTCCTGTGCGTCGCCTCGCGGCGCCGGGCCGGCGCCGATCGCGCGCCGCCACAGCGGCGCGAGCGCGCCGGCTGCGCGCTTGGGCACGCGCGCCAGGCGATCGCCGTAGCGCGACGGCTCGCCCGCGAACAGCACCGTGCCGCCGGGCGCGAGCACGCGCGCGAACTCCGCGAACGCGCGCGGCAAGTCGGGGATGTGGTGGAGCACCGCGTGGCCGAGCACCAGATCGAAGCTCTCGTCGGCGAACGGCAGCCGCTCGGCGTCGGCGGGCTGCGTGTGCACCTCCAGCCCCAGCTGCTCGGCGTTGGTCCGCAGCGTGTCCAGCATGCCCGGCGAGATGTCGCTGCAACTCGCCGCCCCGATGATCCCCGCGCGCAGCAGGTTCAGCGTGAAGTAGCCGGTCCCCGCGCCGATCTCCAGCGAGCGCGGGTAGTGGTCGGGCTCGCGTCCGAGCGCCTTGCGCACCTTTGCCGTCACCTGGCTGCCACCCAGCTCGCCGAAGTCGATGCCCCACTTGGAGTCGTAGTGCTCGGCTGCCACGTCGTGGTAGCGCGTGTTCGCGTCGCGGATCTCGGCCGCGCTCAGGGCTCCAGGCATACGGCGGACCATATACTCGCCCGCCGTACCCACGTCTGCACGGCCAGGGCTGACGAATCCAAGCGTGAACGTCTGTTGACATCAACATCTGAGATAGCGCCGCCGGACGCGGCCTACGAGCAGCGCGACCAGCCCGCCGGCGTGCCGCCGCTGGCGCTGACCGGCGAGCGCACGCTGCCGGACGTGCCCGCCGAGAACTACTGGTTCCGCCGGCACCTGGTCGTCTACGAATGGATCGCCGCGCGCGTGCGCGGCCAGCGCGTGATCGACATGGCCTGCGGCGAGGGATACGGCTCCGCCGTGCTCGCGCGCGTGGCGGCGAGCGTCGTCGGCGTGGACGCCAACCCCGAGGCCCACGAGCACGCCCGCCTGAAGTACGAGAACCCCGCCCACCCGAACCTGCGCTTCGCGCGCGAGCTCGTCACCGCCTTCAGCGAGCGCGCCGACGCGGTCGTGTTCCTGCAGACGATCGAGCATCTGCCGCAGCCGGGCGACGCGCTCGCGCACTTCCGCTCGCTGCTCGAGCCCGGGGGCAGCGTGTTCGTCTCCACCCCCAACGTGCTCACGCTCGCCCCCAAGGGCGCGCCGCGCTCGGACAACCCGTGGCACGTGCACGAGTACCGCTTTGAGGAGTTCGAGCGCCTGTGCCGCGAGCACTTCGCCGACGTGCAGGTGTACGGGCTGTTCCACGCGCGCAAGCTGCGCGCGCACGAGCTCGCGCTGCGGCTCGGCTGGGACCGGCTGCACGCTGGCGTCGGGCTCACCCGGCGCTTCTACGACTGGTTCACGCCCGCGATCGCCACCGGCGACTTCGCGCTGCGCCCCGCCGTTGGCGGCACTACCACCGCCCGCGAGGTCGACATGGCGCGCGCACTGGACTTCCTCGCGGTCTGCCGGCCGTGAACGCGCCGCGCGAGCGCGCACGCGGCGCGCTGGCGATCGTCTTGCACACGCACATGCCCTACGTCGAGGGCTTCGGCACGTGGCCGTCGGGGGAGGAGTGGCTGTGGGAGGCGATGGCCAGCTGCTATCTGCCGCTGCTCGAGCTGCTCGACGCGGGTGCCCCGCTGACGCTGTCGCTGACGCCCGTGCTGTGCGACCAGCTGGAAGCGCCAGCGGTGTACGAGCGCTTCGCCGCATTCGTGGAAAACGTGCGTCGCCGCACCCACGAGGAGGACGCGGCCGGGCTGCGCGCGGGCGGCTACGAGGCGCTAGCGCGCGAGCTCGAACGCTCCTTCTGCGACTACACGCGCGCGCTCGAGCGCCTGCGCGCGCGCGGCGGCGACCTGCTTGCGGCGCTGATGCGCCACGCCCAGTGGACCTCCGCAGCGACGCATGCGGTGCTGCCGCTGCTCGCCAGCGACGCCGCGCTGCGCCTGCAGGTGGCGGGCGGCATCGCCGCACACCGCCGCCGCTGCGCCCAGCGATGGCGCGGCGGCTTCTGGCTGCCCGAGTGCGCGTACGCGCCGTGGCTGGAGCGCGGGCTGGAGGACGCCGGCGTGTCCGCGGTGTGCGTGGAGCTGACCAACCACTTCGGGCTGGGGGCCGTCGAGCACCTGCACCCGATCGCCAGCGCCTGCGGGGTGCTGCTGGTGCCGGTCGACCGCGAGACGATGTCGCTGGTGTGGAGCGAGCACGGCTACCCGGCGAGCGGCGCCTACCGCGACTACCACCACCACACGGTCCACCACCACAACCCGTGGAACAACGACGGCGGCGAGTACGACCACGCGTCGGCGCTGGCGCTCGCACGCGCGCACGCCGGGGACTTCGTCAGCCGCACGCGCGCGCGCCTGCACGCGGCGGGCGGGGAGGGGCTGGTGGTGTGCGCGCTCGACACCGAGCTGCTCGGGCACTGGTGGTATGAGGGCCTGTGGTGGTTGCGCGCGGTGGTCGAGGAGTGCGAGCGTCAGGGGCTCGAGCTGCTGCGCTTGGACGACGCGCTCGCGCGTGTGCAGCCCACCTCGCCGTTCACGCCGGGCGTCTGCAGCTGGGGCAAGGACGGCGACCTGTCCACCTGGTCGGGGCCGGCGGTCGCCGAGATGGCGTTTGCCACGCGCGCCGCCGAGCTGTCGCTGCTGCGCGCCGGCGAGCACGCGCGCAGCACGGCCGTGCGTGAGCTGCTCGCGCTGCAGGCCAGCGACTGGCCGTTCATGGTCTCACGTGAGCTCGCCGGCCCGTATCCGCGCGAGCGCTTTCAAGCCCACCGCCAGGCACTCGCCGGCGCGCTCGAGCGCGACCTGGCGGGCGAGCGCTCGCAGCGCGACGGGCCGCGCAACCTGGCGATCGACGCCGACCCGCGGCTACTGCTCGCGCCGTAGGCCAAGCCCTCCTGCCGTTCGCGTCATCTGAATCGGCGATCATCCGTGCAAACCCCACACAGGAGGAACCCGCATGGCAGCCACAGTCGTGGAGCAGCCGCCGCCGCAGCAGACGGCGAGCAAGCTCGACCCGATGCGTCACCACAAGCACTACAAGGCAGGCTCGGACAGCGACTCGCCGTACGCTGGGGGCAGCAGCTTCATGGAGCGCGTCTCCGAGGCGGTCGCCAGCGGCATGGGCACGGTCGGCTTCCTGGTCGTCAGCTCGGCGATCATCATCGCGTGGGTGCTGTCCAACCACGTGATCCACTTCCTCAGCGAATCCTGGAAAGGACTGCTCGACGGCAAGGGCTTCGACCCCGCGCCGTTCATCCTGCTCAACCTCGTCTTCTCCGCCGTCGCCTTTTACACCGGCGCGCTCGTGATCATCGCCCAGAAGGCGCAGACGCGCACCGACAAGGCCAACGAGGAAGCCGCCGCCAAGCACCGTGACGAGCTCGGCCAGTTCCAGACCGACCTGCTGCAGCGCAACACCGACTTGACCGAGCAGATCCACACGCTCTCGGAAAAGCTCAGTGCGCTGACCCAGGAAGTGCACGAGGCGACGTGCCCGAACAGGCAACCGGCGCCGCCCGCCTGAGCGTCGCCGGTCGCTGACGCTCGTTGCGCGCTGGCGCTCGTCGTGGGCGCGCTGGCAGCTCACTCCCAGCGCATCGAGCGCGGCGCTTCGCGCATGCGGATCACGCGCGCGGGGACGCCGGCGATGACGGAGTTGGGGGGGAAGTCCTTCGTGACCACCGCGCTCGTGCCGACGATGCTGTTCTCGCCGATGCTCACGCCGCGCAGCACGCACGCGCCGTAGCCCATCCACACGTTGTGCCCGACGCGCACGTCGCGCTTGTAGATCCCCTGCTGGCGGATCGGGCGCTCGACCTCGGTGACGCCGTGGTCGAAGTCGATCAGCATCACGCGGTCGGCGATGATGCACTCGCGCCCTATCGACACGTGCTGGTAAGCGGAGATCGTGCACTCCTGTCCGATCACCGTCTTCGCGCCGATGCTCACTTCGCCCTCGTGCACGCGGATCTTGCTCGCGTGCCCGACCCACGCCCAGCGGCCGATGTGCAGCCTCGCGTGGCGACCGATCTCGAGCGTCACGCCGGGGCACAAGAAGCACAGCCCTTCCGTGCGCAGCCGCCCACGAAAGCGCAGCTTCAGCAGCGCGAAGCGCGCGAGCAGACGCGCGTAGCTCGGCGTCAGCATGTTGTTCTGGCGCATGAAGCGCAGCAGCGCCAGCGGGCCGCCGTGCAGCGGCGCGGGCGCGCGGCGGACGGCGTCGAGCAGCTCCTCGGCGTGCATCTCGGCCGTGGTGTCGGCGACCGGTGTCATGGCTGGCGAATCGTACGTCCCACGCCAGTGCGGCGGCCCTTGGGCTGGACGGCGACCACGCGGCGTTCGTCCAGCCGGCCGCCATCGAAGATGAGCGTGGAACTGGCGCTGATGAGGCACCCAATTGGAATTCAGTGCGCAGCGATCAGCGACGTGGCGGCCCGCCGTGGTGCTCATGCGCGCCATGTCCGCGCCCCACGCGTCCTCGTCGAAGAGGACGGGGGCGTGGCCCCGGGGCTGGCGGGCATCCTCTACCCCTCGCCGTCGGGCGGGCGAACTGCTCCGTATTCGGCTTCGAACTCCTCGAGCGTGGCAGGCGTCAGGTCGTGGCGTCTGGAGATCGCGGCAATGCTGGTGTCGCGTACGAGTACCAGGCGCCCATCGGGACGCCTGTCCTCGACGATGTACTCACCGGCGATGTCACCGCTGAGCGTGACATGTGCCTGCTCTCCCATGGACATGTGCCTGCTCTCCCATGCCCACATGATCGCAGGTGCAGGCACGGGGAGCCCGACCGCGTAGCCGATAATCGCCCGCCCGGCTGCCGGCGCCGATGACGCTGCCCGCGGAGACCGGGAGTCGGCCCCCTGCGATGATTGCGCGCTCGATGGCCGCGCCGACCCTCGCACAGCGCCTGCTCGACGGCGATCGCCGTGCGCTCGCGCGCGCGATTACGCTCGTGGAGGACAACACGCCCGAGGGCTGGGCGCTCGTGCGCGAGGTCTACCCGCACACCGGCCACGCCGATATCGTCGGCTTCACCGGCCCCCCCGGCGTGGGCAAGTCGACGCTGATCGGCGCGCTCACGAAGGCGCGGCGCGAAGCCGGGCGCACGGTGGGCGTGCTGTCCGTGGACCCGTCCTCGCCGTTCACCCACGGCGCGCTGCTGGGCGACCGCATCCGCCTCACCGAGCACTTTCTCGACCAGGGCGTGTTCATCCGCTCGATGGCCAACCGCGGCGCGCTCGGCGGCCTCTCGGAGGCAGCGCTGCAGGCGGCTTTGTTGCTCGACGCGGCCGGCCGTCAGGACGTGTTCGTGGAGACCGTCGGCGTCGGTCAGGCGGAGATCGACATCATCGATCATGCCGACACGATCGTGCTCGTGCTGATGCCCGGCTCGGGCGACTCGATCCAGGCGCTGAAGGCGGGCGTGATGGAGATCCCGGATGTGATCGTCATCAACAAGGCCGACCATCCGCTGACCGACACGATGGTGCGCGAGATCCGTGGCGTGCTGTCGCTCGCCAACCTCGACCTCACGCCGGAGGAGGCCAAGCGGCGCTGGCGGGTGCCGATCGTCAAGACCGAGGCCAGTCTCGGCCGGGGGATCGACGAGCTCGTCGAGCGCTTGAGCGAGCACCGCGCGCACATCGTCGCCGCCGGCGAACTGGCCGAGCGCCGCGCGCGCAACCTGCGTGGCGAGGTGCTGGCGATCGCCACCGCGCGCCTGCGCCGGCGCCTGGAAGAGGAACTGCAGGAGGACCCGCAGTTCCAGCGCCTGCTCGAGGAGGTAGTCCAACGACGGCTGGACCCCGCGAGCGCGGCCACGACGCTGCTCGGGCGTACACCCGGGGACTAGCTCGCAGCCTGGCGCTACACGACATCGCACACTCACGACCTCGGCTGGGCCGCGGTTGGCTGCCAACACCGCACGACTCCAAGGACTGACGGCGTGGTCTTCGCTTAGGACGACTCGACAGCCCGGGTCGACCGGCCTCAGACTGCTCCTTCGCCATGGCGAAGCGAGCGTCTGGCGTGCCGGAACACGGACGAGTGCTGCTCGTCCTGAGGAGCAGCAAGTGGCGAGGCGGCTCTGGCTCCTGCATTCATGCTCGCAAGCGGGAGTCTGGTAACGGCGCCCTCCGCCGTCGAGGGCCTACTTGTCGCCTTCGGGCAATCTGAAGCCAACCGGGCGCTTGGGCTGCGGGGGTGGGGAGATCAGCTGCCGCAGTGCCTCAAAGATCTCGTCCAGCTGCTGGTCGTGTTGGCCGAGGGTGGCTTTGGTTTCTCGCTCGAAATCTTCAAGGCGCCTCTCAATCGCGGTGTGCGAGGCCGCGACGCGTCGCAGCTCAACGAACGCCCGCACGATCGCAATGTTGACGGCAACCGCCGTCTTGCTCCGGAGAACGCCAGACAGCATCGCCACGCCTTGCTCTGTGAAGACGTAGGGCGCGTAGCGGCGCCCACCGTCTCCGTCACTTGAGGTCGCAGATTGCGATCTCAAGGCCGCGGCCTCGTTCTTGGTCAGCTGGAACATGAAGTCGGACGGGAACCGGTCGATATTCCGCTTGACCTACTCGATCAGACGACGTGTCTGTACCCCATATAGCACTGCCAGATCCTCATCGAGCATCACGTAGCGCTCGCGAACGACCAGGATCCGCTGCTGGATCGCAGGAGTGGAAGCAGCTCCGGTGACCTCTCTGTCTTGGTTTGATCGACCATGCACGCAGAGTGCCATACGCTGTGGACCCAACGCTCGTTTGACGTTTGCAATCTGTGATCTCAAAGCCCCGGCCGCGACTGGCGGCATGGGCTTCCTTTGCTTCGGTGTGACCTCAGACGCGCTCGCTTCGCGCGATAAGCGGCACGCGAGAACCTGCGCCGCCGGCTCTCGCAAAGGACGAGCGGCGGTGGTCTCGCAGGCGCTTTGCGAGTTGCCCTTTGTTGGGCGAGGCGGGAGCCTCAAATCGGCTCCCGTATTCGCTGACTGGTCTTC